>TARA_R110002049_G_scaffold68909_5_pt1 | contig 37063 bp, 33 predicted proteins | sample TARA_R110002049 | Tara Oceans TARA_R110002049 (sample SAMEA4396941) | marine metagenome | biome: Polar Biome; feature: [SRF] surface water layer (ENVO:00010504); material: water (ENVO:00002006), including particulate matter (ENVO:01000060) such as... | depth 5 m
GCAATAGTCGGCTCAATAACTTCTATATATGCTGCTGATATTGATATGATTTTTTTTATGCCACAGTTTACTTATAGTATATCCCAAAATTGGGATTTTGATGTTACTGGGCAACTTTTTTATGGTAAGCAAAAAGATAATTTTTCTAACCTTGGAAATAGTATTTATTTAAGGTTTAAATATAGTTTTTAAGTAATAAAACGATAGTGTAAGGATGTTTCTTAAAAAGAAGTAAATCAAAAATTAGATAAAGTTAAACCAAATTACAAACTGTTTATTATGAAAGTTTTATTAGTCCTATTTGCTAGTGCCTTCTTTATTAATGTTAATGCTCAAAAAATGAAAGAATATAAAATTGAAATAGCTGTAAAAGCTTCAAAAGAAAAAGTCTGGGAGGTGATAACAAATTTTGAAAATTATCCTAGTTGGAATTCTGTTTTAAAAATGGAAAGTAACAATAACTTAATTGTGGGGAATAAATTCAAAGTAACAATTACACAACCAAATGGCAAAAGTTCAAATTTTAAAGCTAAGGCAGTTAGTAAAAATGATTTTAAATCATTTTCTGCTACTCAAGTTGTTATGCTGAATTGGTTTTTTAAGGCAACACATAGTTTTATAATTGAAGAGGTAGACGAACAGAATGTTGTTTTTATTCAAAAATGGGAATTAAAAGGCATTATTGCCTCTCTGTTTAGAAAAAAGATTTTTAAAGAACTAGAAATTTTTAAAAAAATGAATAGAGAACTTAAAGAATTAGTAGAACAGTAGTAAAGTAGAATTGTTATGTTAAGACTTGGTGGATATATAAATATAATAATAGCATTTGCTCACATTATCGGTCTATTTTGGGCAGAAAAAATATTTGAGATAACAGGGATAGGAGAAGAAATGGTTAAGCTTTCTCAAATACATTTCTCATTACCTTACCTATTGACGATTTTTGTTGCTATTGTCTTTTTCATTTTTGGACTTTATGGACTTTCCGCAGATGGAAAAATTAAAAAACTCCCAAATTTAAAATATGGAATATTTATAATTTCAGGAGTGTATATAATTCGCGGTGCTGGAGAATTATTGTTTGGTATTCCTCAACAAAAGGCTGTATCCAGTTTAGAAACAATTTATTCTATTGTTGCTTTAGGCATAGGGTTACTGTTTTTATTTGGAGGTTTAAAAAAATGGAAGTTTAAAAATATAAGAGTATAATTAAAACGGGGTGTAAAATTCGCTTAAAATTAAATGGCAGATTTAATAAAAGAAACTTCAAAAAAAGAAATATCAATTTTTCGTACATCAGTAAATTCACAAAACGAAGTTAGGAAATTAAAGCCTTTACTAGATGTGATAATTGGTTCTAAAAATTGGAACTTCGACTTAGAAGATTGTGCATTCATATAATTCTATGACGTCTGAAGCTATTTTAAAATATTCATCTCCATCCAAAAGAACAAGGATTGATAAACTGCCTTTATGTTTTTCAAAATCAGTTGGAAATCTTAACCAAGTTTCTATTTCTTCATTTAGTATTTCTGATTTTAATGCTAGCTTCTTTCCAAATACCAAAGAAATTGTATCCAATTGTGCTTTTGCAGAAATACAGATTATTAAAAATAGAATACCTTAAAATTTCTTTCTTATCATATTATTGTTCATACACCCAGAGCTTTATCTAAAAATAGGTTAGTAAATTTTAAATTCAATTATTATCCTTTATTCTGCCCTGCTCTTCTTCAGAAGGGTTTCTTTTATCCTTTTCCTTATTAAAATTCGACCCAAAATTGTATGTCAATTGAAAATAGACATTTTGACGGGACCAATCGCTTATAATATCGGCATCAATATTATCATAAATAATATTGCCATAGAATTTGCGATTCAAAATCTCCTCAATACCCAAATTGATTTTGAATTTATCATCCATAAACTTTTTGCTTATGGCAAAACTAAGTCCGGCCAACCAATCGTGTTCTATTTGCCCCTGAAGTCCGCCGGTGGTATAGTATCCCGTCAATTCTGAATTCATATCCCAGGGAAGTTGATACTCCAGGTTTGTGTACCATGTCAAATTTTCTGATTCGTATTTATTATAATTTACTATAATTCCGGTATAGCCATCCAAACCATCAAGAAAACTTACAGGTGCAAAACCCCTAAAGCTCCAATTTTCCCTCTTGGCAAGATTGATTACCGACCTGGAGGTTTGGGCCGTGGCATCATCTTGAGATATAATTTCGAATAAGGCGTCGTCTGTATTCTTGTATCCTATGCTAAAAAAGGGTTGATTATCATAAGTAAGATTAAATTGAAAACTATTGGTGAATTCAGGTTTTAAGTTTGGATTTCCTTGCTCAAAAGTATAAGGGTCGTAATAATAGACAAATGCATTTAGGGAATTATAAGAAGGCCTTAAAATTCGATAGCTATAAGATAGATTAGCTCCAAATTTGTCATTAATTTTTCTATCGATGCTAGCACTTGGAAATAATTTCGAAATTCTCCTGCTCCTTACTTCATTTGTATTGGTGGAAGTTCCCTTTGTATTACTGTTTTCCCAACGTAACCCACCAGAAAATGACCAATTTTCCCACTTTTTCACCATTTTTAAGTATATGGCCAAGATGTCTTCATCTACCAAAAAACGGTTACTTTGGTCAGCATCCAAAGTGAAATCCCCATTCGTATTTTGTACAAAAGAACGTAAGTCACTATCCGTGGAAACCCTTGAGTATTTTGTTCCGAACATCCAATTAAAATCTTGATTTAAAGTACGTTTATAATCTCCTTTATAAGTCAATATTTGATATTTTCCATCTTGAAAATATCGTTGGTCATCGTATGAAATTGGACTCTGTCCGACTTTATATAAATTGTTAATATTATCATTGTTGTAATCAACGTAATCAAAATCTAGAATGAACTTATTTTTTTCATCTTCAAACTTATAGTATGGGTTTATATTATAAGTTTTTCTATTACGATCAAAACTATTTTCAGTGAGTAAGGATTCTGATGAACCCGTTTCAATAATTTGGGTACTGTTAGATGCTATCCTGTCGGAATCTGTATTAATAAATCTTGTTCCAAATCCTATGGTATGATGCTCATTTATGTAATAGTCTAGCCCTCCATTGAATCTATAAGTTTTTGGATTATATGGTGAAATAGTCGATTGGTCATAAATTTCTCCATTTACCCTTCTAGTTATAAAAAGGTCTTCTCTCCATGCTGATTTTCTATACCCTGCACCTAATTGCCAATTAAGTTTATTCTTATAGCTTGCAATTGAGCCACTCACCCCATATTCAGGTCGATTATCATATCCCGTATAAAGTTTAAGGTTTCCATTAGTGCCTAGTCTAACATTTTTTTTGAGGATAATATTGATTAATGGACCTGACCCTTCGGCATCAAACTCAGCACCAGGTTGTTGAACCAATTCAACCTTTGAGATATTGTCCGCTGGGAGGTCTCGCAATAAGGATGAAATATCCATATACTCGGTTGTTTTTCCATTTATTAAAATGGTTATGCCTTGTTGTCCGCCATAAGTAATATTTCCATTGGTAACGATAATACCCGGTACTTTCTTCATGACATCCTGTAAATTGGAACTCACCATTTCAGATTGCTCCAAATTAACTATCAATTTTTCCGCTGTTTGCCGAATTATCGGACGATTACTTTTAACAACAACTTCGTTTAATGCTTGAGCTTCTTCCTCTAAGGTAAAACTATATGTTACATTTTGGTTTTCATCAGAAAGGGTAAAGGAATCTGATTTTTGGGTCTTAAAACCTAGGACAGAAACCTCCAGTAAATAATTTCCATTAGGAATATCCATAAAGGAATATACCCCTTTATCATCACTCACGGCTCCTGTTACCACCTTATCAGTATCAGCATGATATAAGACAATATTTGCAAAAGGTAATGGCTCTTCTGATTTATCAACAATCTTACCAGAAATGCTATTTTGAGAATACAATAATCCCGTATTCAGCAAAACATATATTATTATACTAATTCTCATAAATTTTCTTTATTTCACTATATTTTCAATCTTTGACTTGATTGAATTTATTTTGTCATTATATCCCTTATCACTACTATATTTCATTTTGAAGTGATTTTTTTTCAATCTTATTTGAAACGAATAATCTTCATTGTGTTTTTCATAATTAATTTTCCTATTACTCTTCTCTGGAAAATCATCAAAATTGCTCTTAAGTATTTGATAGATTGAAGAATACTCATCATTATCTATGGTTGTAGAAGATACCGTTTCATACTTAGATGGTACGATAGAGTTCGTTGTGCTACAACTAACAGCAACCATCATTAACAAACTGATTTTTAATATTTTTAAATTCATAATTTCTATATATTTAATTGATTTTTAACTAATGTGTAATAAAAATTTTTCTTATCTATTAACTCTGTATGTGTACCTTGTTCTACCATTTTTCCTTCAGATAAAACTATTATCTGGTCTGCCTTTTGAACGGTACTTAAACGATGAGCTATTATGACAACCGTTTTATTCCTAAACAACTTCTGCAAATTATTATGTACTTCTTTTTCATTAGTAGCATCTAAAGCTGAAGTTGCTTCGTCCAAGAAAATATACTTTGGATTTTTATAGATTGCCCTTGCAATTAATATTCTTTGTTTTTGGCCTCCTGAAAGATCATTTCCCCCTGAACCTATTTTAGTGAATTCTTTAAGTGCTAATGAATTGACAAAATCAAATAGATTGACAGCTTTTAAAACATTATTCATTTTTATTTTGTCAACATTTGTATCGTTCATAGCAATATTTCTTTCAATAGTATCATTGAATATATATCCGTCTTGCATCACAATTCCCGAATTCTCTCTGATACTCTTCGCCGATATTTCACTTATTTCATCCAAGCCATATAAAATCTTTCCAGATAATGGAGGAAAAAAGTTCAATAACAACTTCATTAAAGTTGTTTTTCCACTTCCACTATGGCCTACAATTGCTGTAACCTTCCCTTTTGGGATCATCAAATTGATATCCTGAAGGATATATTTATGAGAAAGTATATTGTATTTGAAATTGACATTTTGTATTTTAATATCAACTGGAACTATTTCCGGATTAAGTTTCTTATCTGACTCTTTTTCCTCATTTTTTTGAGTATATACTTCGCTCAGTCTATTAAAACTTAAAAAAGCATCTTGTTGAGATTTTATAAAGTTCAATAGTTGGTGTATTGGGGAATTCATTTGACCAATTATAAAAGAAACACTCAATAAAGCCCCCAATGTCATTGTATCTTTTACAACATAATTAGCCGCCAAGAACGTGACCAAAATATTTTTGAGTTGATTAAAAAATGTAAATCCAATAGATTGGAATTGATCAATCTTAAGTGATTTAATATTAATTTTCAATAAATTGTTTTGAAGGTCAATCCATTCATTTTTCTTATAATCCTCATATTGGTTAAGTTTCATCTCCTTGATACCATTATAAAACTCATAAACCGCTTCCTGGTTTTCTGATTTTGCCCTAAATAATTGATAATCCAAAGTTTTTCTTCTTCTTAACCAAAAGAATGACCATACTACAGATAAGGAAGTAAGTCCTAAGTATATTACAAACAGGTAAATGTCATAGTAGAATAGAATAATGGAATAAATAATTAACGTTAAAATCGAAAAAACAGTTAATATGCTGTCCGAAGTAAAAAACTCTTCAACTTTTACATTGTCCTGTATTCTTTGATTAAAATCACCTGAATTTTTAGTATCAAAGAAACTGATGGGAAGTTTTAGAATCTTATCCAAATACGAATAAATAACATCAATGCTAAAGTTTGCCCCAATGACTAGAGTGTACCAATTCCTCAGAATATTGATTCCCATTATTCCAAGAAAAACAAACAGTTGAGCCAAGAGAATTAAGGTAATAAAGTTTAAATCCTTCTTGCTTACTCCTTTATCTATCAAAGCTTCCGTCAAAAAAGGGAGAGCTATACTTAAAAGGCTGCCTATTAATACAAAAAACATCAACAAGAAAATCTTTTTCTTGTATGGAAGAAATAATCTTAATATGTGATTTATCCGTTCTTTGAAATCGTTTTGGTCCTTTAAAGAATAAAACTTGTCAGTAGGATCGAGAAATAGAGCAATTCCTTTTTCTTCCCCTTTCAGCCATGATTGTTTAAATTGTTCTTCATCCAAAGTAACTTTTCCATGAGCTGGATCTGCAATCTTAAAAGTCCTATTTTCACCTGTGAAAGAGATTGCCTCTAAAACCAAAAAATGGTTTTTGTTCCAATATAGTATGCATGGCGAATTAAAATTATTTACGAGCTGTCTTAAATCCAATTTAACAGATTGAGTCTTAAATCCAATTTTTTTTGCTGCATGAATAATTCCTAGCATAGAAACACCATCCTTACCTATTTGACAAAATTCTCTAAGATTGTGAAGTGAGAATTTATTTCCAAAATAGCTAGTCACCATACTTAATGAAGCTGGCCCACAATCCATTAAATCATGTTGACGGATTAATTCGATATGCTGGTCTTTTTTTCTGAACATTATTATTAATCAAGAAGCCGTTTTGTACATCTTAGAGTAACAGAATCTATAAAAGTTCGTTACGAATTGCTTAAAGTAAAGGGAGTCCTTTTTTATCAGGATACTTAAAATATCACTATTCTTGTTAGGACTAAGAATTAAATTTGTTAGCAGTATATAATTACCATAATATCTTGATATTGAACGATTCCAAAGTTTAACTCTTGACAATCCCCTTCTTTCAATTTTGCCATTATTAATACTTTCTGGTTGATTGTGTATTTGCATATAAATAGCATCATACATACTAGAAACTTCGGCATAGAATTTTGCTAGAGTTTTCACGGTTTTGTAATCTTTACTCGCTGTATTGATATCACAATTAAGAGCCAGTTCAATAACATTTTTATTAGCTCCCTTTGAGTCTTTGTATATAATTCCAGAAGGCTTTATCACTAACTGATATTCAACATTATCATCAGTCACAAAGACGTATTTGTTCCTTCCTTCCTTATTAATGTTATAACTATTCATTATGGTAATGGTTCTATTAATTCCAGTTCTTTCACCCTAACCCCTTTATTATTGATCAAGACTTTTAAGAAATACAGTGTTACTTCTTTTGGTAAACTCTTATGTTCATCAATAATTGATTTAACTTCAACGCCAACTTTGCATGTGTTGATAGTATCTAGTATGGATACGAGTTCTGGAAAATACTTGAATGATAATCTTGAACCTCTGACATAGACATATAATCTATCTTCTATTTTTTCCGAATTAATTTCAAATAAATCGTTTGGAATTATGAATTTGGTTTCAAGATTCGGGAAATACTCTTTTTGACTATCTATTTTTTTATGGTAACTAAGAGGTATATTTTGCCACCCTCCATTACTGATTAAGCATTTTTTGTACTCATTATAAGTTAGCTTTAAAAAATCCAATAAAGGCTTTTCTAAAATGTCTTTATCAATATTTAGGGTATTAACAAAATCAGTAAACGTATTTTCGTTACTTAAATAATCTAACTGACTTTCTATAATACTTTGATCATTTTTGAGAAATAAATTTTTAATGGTCTCAATCATTAATTTGGAAAAATCATACCTGGTAGGATTATTAAACCATAATGTTACTCCAATTGAGAAATCCCCGGAATACCCAATATGATGTTTGTTCCAAGGCATATAATATAAATCCCCAGAGCCAAACTCATATTTTTTTGCATATTTTAGGAGTGGGTCAACATTTTTATTATTAGAAATTCCCTTTCCTACCTTTTCATACAAATCTTCATCCCACACATACATACTCTTATTACCAGGACCCAAATGATAGTGTAATACATTTTCCCCTCTATTATCAGTATGTATTCCCAGTGGTGTCCACCCATAGTTTCCTATAAAAGTTGTTAACTCTAAACCCCACGGTGGAATTCCAACAATATCGAATAGAGGACGAATCGTTTTTAAAATAGTACTTGCAAGAATTTCTGAATGCTTTTCTCCATAATTGGTGATTATTCCAAATTTTTTGCCAAACACACGGGTGCAGTATGATTCGATACTTTCCGAATCGTTAAGTTTATTATCTTTAATCAGCCTTCTTATTTCTGAGTCACTCAACTCCTTATCATCTATATAAAGTCTGAACCCATTCGTAATATCAAGTCTATTTATCCTTGATCTTAACATTTCTCTAGCTCCATTGTTTAATGCATCTAAAGTATCTTCAGAGATTGCCTTTTTATAAACTTGTGTTTCTGAGAAAGAGAGATTTTTCTCGATAAATGAGAACCACCAATCCTTTGTAAAATTTTTTGTCTTCATAATATATTTTTAATTGATCATTTCTTCTGTCATTATTATTTAACTATGGCTACTCTCTTTCCAACCCTCTTATCATCCTGTTCATCAATACCATCTCTTATAGTCAACTTCTCAAGTGCTGATAGTTTTTCAGTTTCTAAAAAGTTATCTGGTGCCTTTATCTTATTTTCTATTTTTAAGTGATTTTTTGGTTATTGGTAATAAGGAGGCGTATATTTATAAACACCTCCTTAATAATCAAAGACTCCCTACTCGGAAGCTTTCTCCTTCTTCTTTTCCTTTTTTACTTCAACATCATCAACAGCGGTATTTCCACCTTTTAAGGTTTCGTTTTCCAAAGCTGATAGTTCTTGAGTGTCCAAGAATTTTTCTGGATTCGAATTTTTCATTTTTAAAAAATTTAAGATTGGTTATTACTCTTGTTTTTTCTCCTTTTTCTTTTCTACCTTAACATCAGTTTCGGCATTTCCACCCTTTAAGGTTTCGTTTTCCAAAGCTGATAGCTCCTGAGTGTCCAAGAATTTTTCTGGATTCGAATTTTTCATTTTTAAAAAAATTTATAATTATATAAGATTCAATTTTAGTTTCAAGACATTAATTGCTCTTCGGTCTATCTCTCGGCCAAGAGTATATTGTTTGTTTTTACAATCAACTCTTCGTGTATAAAACTATATTTTAGTACTTTACTTAATGCTACACTAAAGAGTAGTTGTATTGATGAACAGGAGAAACTACCCTTTTGGGTAGTTCTGAATTCATGGTTGAAGTCAAAAAATCTACAGGAACCAAAGACTTGTTTTTATTATAGAAGCCAATTAAGTCTTTATACCGCATACTCACGGGAATGGTTTCGGAACCTAAATAATTGATAGGTTTATCTACAGGAGTGGCCTTAATTCCCAACGCTAGCATGACCCTTAAAAGTTTACTGTCGCACTCTGCATAAGCTACAGCGTTTTTATCTTGACATATAGGAGCTATGGCACAAACCATAAGCCTCTTAAATAAATTGATATCCTTAACTCCTTTTTTTATGGCGAATCTGCCAATATGCCAAATGGATTTATTAATGTCATAACCATTTAACAGTAATGGATTAATACCGAATATTTTCTGGATAGGCAATATGTCCTTGTAATTCCACCGTAGTACCCTAATCGATCCTATTATGGAATTATCCTCGTCTTTGGAAACAAAAATTCCAGCATTTTTAAAATAAAGCATCTCTTCCTGGAAAATTGAACTTATGTCATTTTCATAATTTTCAGGGTAAATACTACTTGTGTGATGCTTGAAGTTTTCATTGACTACAAACTTGGCCAGGTCAAATAGTTGTTCTAACTCTAATCTTTTTAAATAATTTTTTGGAAGTATCATAATTCTGGTTTTACTTCCAAATCTATTGGGACTACATAGCTTTATTTTTACACAAAATGGTAGTTGTTAGTTAGTTACATAAAAACTATACTAAAGTGTAGTTTTTAAAATGTTAAGAAAAAAGTTACATTTGTAACAGTAAACACTTATACCTACACTATATGGCAGACATGAAAGACTTCTTTTCCTTTAAGAATTCGGTTAATGAAATTCCAGAGGGAAGTCAAGGACAAACATTAGATTATTTAGAAGCTATAAAAGCTTTCTCAAGGACTACATACAAAAGCATCTATGTGATTGATTATCAGAAAAGGGGCTTTGAGTATGTATCGGACAACCCATTGTTTCTTTGTGGCCATACTGCCGAAGAAATTAAGGAGATGGGGTACGCATTTTACTTTAAATATGTAATAAAGTCCGATTTGGATCTGCTGATTAAAATCAACACGGCAGGGTTCGAATTTTATGATAAAATCCCAATGGAGGAAAGAAAGAATCATACTATCTCATATGATTTTCATATAAAAAACCAAGAAGGAAAAACCATTTTGATAAATCAAAAATTGACCCCCATGTTCTTGACCAATAATGGCAAAATATGGAAAGCCATATGTATTGTTTCCTTATCTGCAGAACGACAAGCAGGAAACATAAAAATTTACAAAAAGGGGGACAATAAAATTTTCAAGTATGATCTTGATGGTGACTTTTGGAAAGCCGATGAAAAAATAAAACTTTCATCGAGGGAAAAAGAAATATTACAGCTATCGACCAGAGGTTTTACCATAAATGAAATATCCGAATCAATTTATGTGTCTCCGGATACAGTAAAATTCCATAGAAGAAAGTTATTCGACAAACTGGAAGTGACCAATATATCCGAAGCTATTATGTATGCCACCAATAATAAACTCATTTAGATTGTAAGGCTCTGGCAAACAAACATAATTATGTTAGTCCATTATTCAAGAATTCAATATCGTCGATAAATAAAATTCAGGAAATTTTTTTACTGCTCTTCCTGTAGCGATATCAAAGAGGATATGGGTACACATGGCGGCAACTTTCCAAGAGGCAATTGAAAGTTGTGGAGGTGGCAAATTTTCCTTTTCGCTTTTGTATTTCTCGATGATTTCATCGATCCAATCTTGAGGATTTCCCCAAAATCTCATATACGTTGACATGTATTCAACCATATTGACCTCATTAAATTTCTCATTTGGTTTTGCAATAGCAGATAATGACATACCATCTGGAGCAATTACCGTAACAAGTCCTCCCCAACCTAAATTATACGGGTGAATTACAGGAATATTATTTTCTTGACAAACTTTGTCAAACTGTAATGGGATATCTGTTGTAAAATCCAAGGCATTAATAGCAATTGCATGGCCTTTTATAAACTTTTCAACATTGGTTTCAGTTATAAAACTGTTATAAACCTCAATATTAGCTTCTTTATTGATAGCCTTCAATCTAGCATTTATGGACTCTACTTTCTCGGAGGCGATATCCTCTTCAGTATAATTCTGTCGGTTCAAATTGGATAGCTCTACCTTGTCGCCATCTATAATAGTGATATTCTCAAACCCCAAACGTAGGGCACACTCGGCAATTACACTTCCTATTCCGCTACCCCCCAATATTATGGGACAATCCTTAATGATTTTTTGCTCTTCATCACTAATGTATATTCTATTTCGCAGGTATCGTTCTTGCATTCCTGTTTATTGTTTTGATATCAAAATTAGGGTTAATAGTTGAATTGAATCCTACCCATAAGTGTAGTTTCAATCGGGCTCATTTTTAATAATTTTAACAGAATCCATAACATTCTCATTGAAAAAGTACGCAAACATATTAAGCGACCTTGAAAGGCATATTGAATTCTTGGAGTTTGACAATAGTACCTCAATAATATTCAAAGCTGAAAAAATTATTGAGAAGGCTAAGGAAAGTCTTAAAAAGGCTCGGAAAATCGTGCTTTCTCAAGGGTTTGACAATAAGGAAAGTGAGATTTACTTTTTTAAAATAATCAAGCCCAAGCTCTACAGTAAACTCATTTACCATCTTAAACTATTTGATATTGAAAACAAAAGACCAAGAGGAAGTACGAAATCACAAATCAAATATTTTAATTCCCAGATAAATAAACTGCAAACGTATCTGAATGACAATCTGGATTTCTATACTTATTATCGAAGGGAATCATCTATTTTCGATGAGTATTACTTTTTGAGAGGTAACGCAACAATTAAGCTCTTCCCTGGAACTTTCCACTTTTTAACAGACGAACAATTTTCAACAAGCCATGATAGCATGGTAGCCCAGATTATGGCTTACGACTTGCTCATTATATATATAAAAAGAGAGATAGATAGATTAGAAAATAATGGGTCCCTTCGAGAGTCTCGAATGATGTGGACCAACAATAAAATAGATTTGATAGAACTTATTTATGCTTTGTACAGTACCAATTGTGTAAACAAAGGAAGGGCGGATATCAAAGATATTGCATACGCCGCTGAACGTATTTTCAAAGTCGATCTTGGTGATTATTACAGAGCTTTTTTGGAAATACGAATGCGAAAAAAAGGAAGGACCAAATTCCTTGATGCACTAAAGGAAAATCTCGAAAAACGCATGGATGAAATCGATGAATAAAAACACCAAAGTTCGATAACTTGGGTGTTTCCGTTTTAAGGGACAACGCTCATTTTCTTTGATACCTTTTAGCTAACTATCAAAACTTGCAAACACCCAAACGAATACAATATAAGTCATTTAAAATCAACAAAAAATAATACCCAAGATGTCCTGTCTTGTGAATAAAACTCACCAAAGCCCATCAATTTTGTAAAACGAAAGTCAAATCAGCAAAGAGGCCATCAAATTAGGTGACAGTAATGCGATGGTCTCTTTTATTTAAATCGTTTTATTATGGCAGCAACCATCATTACCACCGAAGATCTTCGGGAATTCAAAACAGAATTGCTCGATGACATCAAACAACTTTTACAAAACCAATCAGGACACGTTTCTAAAAAATGGCTAAAATCCCCAGAGGTAAAAAAGCTTTTGGGAATCTCTTCCGGCACCTTACAGAACCTAAGAATCAATGGCACATTACCCTATACCAAAGTGGGTGGTGTACTCTATTACGATTATGAGGAAATTATGAACGTGATGGAAAAGAACAAAATCCATAACAAATTCTGATATTTCTTTGGAGCAGATAAATTACATCAAGCACCTGAATGCCGTGTTCCTGCAATTCTCGAAAGACGGCCGTTTGAATCCCACGCACATCAGTCTGTACGTGACCTTGTTCCAGTTGTGGAACAATTACCACTTCCCCGTTAATTTCCATATCAACCGGGAAGAAGTGATTCAGTTTTCAAAAATCGGTTCAAAGACCACCTACCACCGTTGTATCAAAGAACTGCACCATTGGAAATACCTGCTATACGAACCTTCCCACAATCCATTCCACGGCAGCAAAATCAAGATGTTCAATTTTGGGACAAGTGATGGACAAGTTCTGTACCCAAGCCATACCAATATCGGGACAAGCAATGGACAAGCGGTGGTACCTATAAACAAACATATACAAACAGTAATAAACAATACAAACGGGAATAAACTTGACCGGCCCAAAAATGAAAATGAGGTCATCGTTTTTTTTCAAGAAGAAAATTGGCCGGAACTGGAGGCCAAAAAATTTTACAACCATTACCAAGGCATCGGCTGGAAAGTAGGCGGTAAAACAAAGATTATCGATTGGCAGGCTACCGCCCGCAACTGGATGCTAAAAGCCGACGAGCTCAAAACAGTTAAGACAGTGGTTGCAGTTAGCCAAAATACGGACAACCTAAAGACAAGTTCCAATAAAAATTATAGTGATCCCCTATGAGTTCCCATAAACCACATATCATCATCGAGGGCAGTGTTCAATATACCTTAGGAACATTTAGGAACAATGAAATCATTTACGATTTTGATAAAATGCTCGTTTATCTCAATGCCAAAGGGAAATTGCTCTTTGGCAAAAAATTCAGGATCTATGAGGAAGACCGAAACATACTTTTCAAGCTGTGCAATTATTACATCAAGGACGAAGCAAATTGTAAAAAACTCGGTATCGACATCCATAAGGGCATTTTGCTTTCCGGTCCTGTGGGTTGTGGCAAAACCAACCTGATGAAACTCCTACGCCATATTGTACCACACCGTAAACTTTATGAGGTTATTCCCACCCGGAATATTGCCTTTGCCTTTAACAACATCGGCTATAAAATCATTGAGGATTATAGTGATAAAAAATTCTACTGCTTTGACGACTTGGGTGTAGAACCTACCGGACGGCATTTCGGGAAAGACTGCAACGTACTTGGCGAAATATTGTTGTCCCGTTACGAGCTGTTCTTGAACCATCATATCCAGACCCACGCCACCACCAACCTTAATGCCCAGGAGTTGGAGGAACGCTACGGGAATCGGGTTCGTTCACGGATGCGGCAGTTGTTCAATTTGGTGGCTTTTGACAGAGGGAGTAACGATAAGAGAGTATAGTCTTATAAAAGAGATAATTAAATGTAGGAATCCGCAAGAAAATATGTTAAAAAATTAATATATTTATGAGCGATTACACATAGAACAATATATAGGAGAGCTAATGAGTATTCATTGGCTTTTTTTGTTTATTAAAGTCTTAGTACATCAAAACAGATGATTAACAATACCTCTATACCGGATGCTGATCTATCCAATGCTGGAGATGATTACCATATATTATGGGCAATTCAAAAGTCTTTAGATCTTTTGAATTTTGACAAACATGGTTTGAAAGCGGTTCTTATTGAAGGAATTGAGGCTCCACTTTCTCATAGAATTGATCCAAGTGGGGGGAAACTATTAGGAATAGATTTAATCGAATATTATTCTTCTGATAATTTCGAGAAAGCTAACCGAGTAATTATATCTCAATTAAAATATAGTACTCGAAATGCCAATAAGAATCTTACTTTTTATAGTCTTTATAAAGGGAAAAAAGCTAAATCATCGCAAGGATCCATAATCCATAGGTTAGCTAATATCTACAAAGCATTTCGTCAAAATTATGGAAGAGACTTGGTTCAAAAAAAGATTAAGATAAAATTAGTTAGTAATCGAAATTTCAATCCTGTCCAATTAAGTGCTATTCAAGAAATACAAAAAGAATTACAGCTCATTGGAAAGAAAGTAAGTTTTAATCAATTATTAAAAGGAAATAGGAAATATATAGAGGCTTTTCAGAAACTTATGGATGCTTCTGGTTTAAAGGTTACAGAATTTTCAGATTTTATAAGACTTCTGGATTTTGAAGACTGCGGTTCAAACTCAAGGGATAATTTAAGGAAAGAGTTAATTCAGGCTATTAGTAATACCAGTGTTGTATCCAGAAACCAATTTAATGGTTTAACAAGGCTAATTTTAGATAAAATGATGCCCGAATCTAAAACTAACATTAGAATAACACTTACCGATGTCATTGCTACTCTGGGATTTAATAATGGAAGCCTTGAGAATTTATTCCCTGTGCCCCAGAACTTTGAAAAGTTACCAAAAAGTGTCCCAAGGGAGCAATTAGAGACGATACTTCAAGAGATAGAAAAAAATACAGGTAACCCCATATGTGTTCATGGTCCTGCAGGTATTGGAAAATCAACAATATCAATGCAAATTAGAAATTCCATACCTGATTTCTGTGAATGTATCGCTTTTGATTGTTATGGAAATGGGTCGTATTTGGATCCCACAGACAGAAGACATTTACATAAGAATGCTTTGGTTCAATTATCCAATGAAATTGCAAAACGAGTAGGTGTAAACTTTTTAGTCTTTAAAGAGGATTCAGAGGATGTTTACATTAAAGAATTTAAGAGAAGGGTTTTAGATGCGATAGAAATTCTAAAAAAAAGAAATGAGAATGCATATTTAGTAATCATCATTGATGCAGCTGACAATAGTATAACTGCCGCAAATAAAAGAAACGAAACTTCCTTTATACATGATTTATTGGAAGAGCCATTTCCTCCTGAATTCAAATTAGTTGTAACAACCAGAACCTATAGAAAAGAATCACTGCTATTGCCTAAGAATTACTTGGATATTTTATTGAAACCCTTTACGGAGATAGAAAGCGAACAACACTTAAAGCACTTTTTTCCTAAGAGTTCTGACGATGAGGCTCGTCACTTTCACGACCTTACCCAAGGTATTCCAAGAGTCCAATCTTATTCAATTGGGTTAAAAAAAGAGGGGGTTCAAGAAGTCATCAATTATCTACGTCCAAATGGAAAAACTGTTGAGGATTTAATTGATGAAAGGATTTTGGAGGCAGTAAACAAAATTGGCAATAATGGTTGGGTATTGGTAGATCATCTATTTATAAATTTAATAACATTGCCCCGTCCAGTACCAGTGCTGTATTTGGCAGAGCTTCTAGAAACGGATAAAGATCTAATAATAGATCTTGCCTCTGATATATGGCATGGATTGATTTTGTCAAATGGAAACCTGAGTTTCAGAGATGAAGATTTTGAAAATCACATTAGAAAGAAATACCAGGCCAATGACCAGCAAATAACAAAGATTGCTAATCTCTTTCTTTTGAGGGCTGTTAAAGAAGATTATGCTTCCATTAATCTTGGGAATTTATTATTTGAGGCAGGTCTTGGAAATGAACTAAAAGATATTGTATTAAATGAAAAACTAAGGAAATATCCATTAGATCCAATAAGAAATAAAGAAGTATATGTTGAGCGTGCTAAATTGGCTATGAAGATGACGCACCGGGAAACAGATAATCTAACATTTTTTAAATTATTGTTTATTGCAGCTGAACAATCCAAAACGGACAAGGCATTAAGCGATTTATTAATTGAGAACCCGGATTTGGTCATACAATTTGGAGATGAAGCATCATTAACTAAGCTTAATGCCGTATCAGATAGAAAGACATGGGGCGGTTCTTTCCATCTCAAATTATCAGGAATATATTCAAGGGAGAAATCAACAATAGAAATAGCTAAAAAACATCTAAAAACAGCCAATGATTGGTTGGATTGGAGGCATAAAATCAGGAATGATGAAAACTTGGATAGATATCCTATTAGCAGTTTGGATATTGCATTTGAAACAGAAGCAATACTAAGATTACTAGGACCATATAAGTCTTATCTGTCCATTTCTCGTTGGAAACCAAAAAGTGTACGCTATACCGCTGGAAATTACTTTGTAGATAATGTTTTGCTTCGCTCGTCAAGCAATCAGGTAAAAGGTTGGTTAACAGATTTGAAACTCCCCATATTAGTACAGGTTTTTTTGATTAATAAATTGTTCAAGGCCAATTTTAATACGGATAGTTTTAATTTCAAACAAATTATAGAATACTTATCCAAAGTCATTTCTGGTAAAGAGAAGTATAACAACTCATTTTACCTTCTTATTATTGATTTCATTGAAGTATTGGTTTTTCAAAATCTTTTCTCAAAAAAGGAAATCCTTGCGGTCCTTAGTAAAATAGTATATAGTTTACCAACTAGGGTGCCGCATTTTTCCAGCAACAATTTTGATAAGTCCTCAGAACTGGAAATGCATTTGAGTCTTAAGGCAGAAACGTTAATACAGTCAATCAATAGTAGAGAAATGACTGTAGAGGATATTTATCCTAAGAAATATATAGAAGCTGAAAAATTGAAAGATCCAAAGAAGAGGAGGAGTCTTGCTGACGAGAAAAGGGAATTTAAAAGATTCTTTAAACATGCTGTGCCTATTTATAAATTAAGGGCTGATAGATTGACTTCAAGGTTAAATGAAAAAGATTTTACACCCAAATTTGAGCTTGTTTGTAAAAACATTAAAGACGATTGGGATTTAAGATATTATTCCCATTGGGCAAATGATCAACTTAACTTTTTGGCTTCCATAGCTATTGAGGTTTTAATGTTAAATAAGTTTTCCGATGATCAAGTTGATTTGATACTGGATTCATTCTCAAACAAAACTTCGAATCGCATCTCGATTAGATTGATAGCTTTGGAGAAATTAATCAATCGAAGGGATAAACATACTCTATGTCTTAAGCTGCTCAATGAAATAGATAGTTTTATTAGCGAGAGCAAGATATCTGCTTCCGAAACAACTGAACTATATATTAAGTGCTCAATAAAAGGCTCTAAAATTGATAGGGAAACTGGAAAATATTATTTTGATAAGGCAATTGAAGCAGTCTCAGATGTAGACTATGAAGCATTTTATCAGATTAGATGTGTTTCAGAATTAAGTGAAATGGGAATTACTCAAAGTAATCCTCAAATGTCCTATAGATTAGCACAATTTTTGGAATATGCGGATGAAAAACTCAGCTATTATGATAAAAAACATTTTCCATACGGAGAAGGAATAAAAGGTATTTTCAATCTAGATCCTGCATCCGTGTTTTCGACAGTTTGCCGTTGGCACCACCGAGATGTCATTAGTTTAAATAAGTATATCCCTATTTTATTAAAAGCAACATTAGAAAACAATATTATAAATCATAAAGTCGCCAGTTCACTCCTTCCTTTGAACAGTAATTACTACCATGAGGATATAATGGGATTGTATAGGACTACAATTTCTAGGTTCAATTCAGATGGAGATTCTGAAAACCTAAAATATTTTGTCAAAATAGTCTCAAGAGATTTATTATTGGAGCAAAATTTAGAACACATAAAAGCATTGTATTCTGAATTAAGTAATTGTAAAATTATTGCTAAAGAGTATCTTAACCAATTAAAGGAATTTATTGAGTTTAGAACATATAGTAAGAGGAAGAAGGAGTCCAAATATAGTAACAATTCTTCTAAAGAGGATTACGCCCATGAGATCAACTTAGACAACATTGATTTAAGTTCCTCAAAGGACCTTGAAATTGCTATAAGGAATATTGTTAGTCGTGATAATGACTATCAACAGAGATGGAAAATAGAAAACTTTCTTTCAGATATAAAAGCGAATTGTGTCCCACAGGAATACGTTGGACATTTAAATGCCTTGGTAGATGTTTCAAATGAGGTGTTGAACTATTATTCCTTAGAAAAAGCACTTGATGAAAGGTTAAAGGAATGGAGAATTCATCCTGGAGTGAGAAAATGGAGTCAAGAAAAGTTCAAATATGTTCTAAACAAATGGTTTAATAAATTAAATGAAGATGACTACCTCTTTTTAGCTCATGTCAGAAGCTTTTCAAAGATATTCTCAGTTTCTGATGATGTTTTGTTTGATGCTATTATTCATGTTATTCCGGATAAGATAGAGCAACTTACTGACGAGTCACTTTATGGATTGAGCTTGACGATAAATAATCACTTAACTATTGAAGAAAATGAAAATCTAATTTTCTGGGCCTTAGAACGATGGACCTCAAAAATAGAGAAAGAAGCGGGCGATGGTTCATGGTATGATAAACTCATTCCACCTTCCAATCCTGAACAAATTGTTTGTGATGTCTTAAGATTCATACTTGGTCATCCCGACAAAAGATTAAGATGGAGGGCGGTACACTGTATCCGAAGACTTATAAATTTTGGAGAAATAGGTATAATAAAAAAGCTCTTTGAATTCCAAAACCATAAGGAGTGTTTCCCTTTTCAGGATAAAGAATATATGTTTTATTGGATGTCAGCTAAACTTTACCTGTGGATTGCTATTGAGAGAGCCAGCCAAGAATCTCCTATAAAATTGGTTTCATTAAAAAACGAAATATATCAAGAGCTTTTAAACCAAGACTTACCACATGCTCTAATAAAATTCTTTATTAAGAAAGTCTGTATTAACCTATATAAACATGATACTTCAATATTTAGCCCGGAAGAAAAAATAAACATTGATAACTCTTTGATAAGCGGGTTAGATATGATTAAAAATGACTATGGTGGTAAAGCCGAATTGAATTCAAAAATTTCATTTTCTAGAGAAAGGAATTTTCATTTCGATCCTATGGATACTCTACCTTATTGGTATAGTGGAGCCGCTCGACCTTTTAACCTTTTAGAGAATGATGTCGCCAATATTGCAGATTATTTCATAACCAACAAATGGGGCTATACAGGTAACCCTAATGAAGACGATTATATTAGAAATCAAATGAGTGATAGGGATTACCATTTGATGAGTAAAAGACACGGAAGCGACCCCGTTGTTGAGGATTTGGAAACCTATTTTGAATATCATGCTATGTTTTGTGCGGTAAATCAGTTATTGGAATTTCAGCCAACCGTGGAACCTGAATATAAAGACCAATGGGGTACATGGGATTATTGGATAAAATCCAAGGGAAACACTTGGGGAAATTATTGGTTATCCGATATTGCGGATACTGTTCCCTTAGAAGATAAATACTGGAACAATGAGTTTGAAAAATTTGACGAAAATTGGAGAAGCATAATAGACGATGAAAAATATGACACTGAAGTGGGGTTCGATCATTTTTTTGATAATAATCAGATAATGGCATTTTCATCCGTACGTCGGAATTTTGGGGAGAATTATGAATCCATTTCTATTCGGTCCGCTTTGGTTTCTAATAAGGGTTCAGAAGCCTTGTTAAGAGCGTTTCAGTCAGCTGAAGATTCCTATGACTACGCAATACCTTTTGAAAAAGATGAATATGATTTTGAAATTGACGTAAATGGTTTTCAATATATAGGATGGTTAAGAAATCCATCCTCAGATTATGAAGGATTGGACGTTCAAGATCCCTTTAAGAAGGATATTGGAAGAGACTATATCTGTTTTGGAAAACAAATTGAAAGCATATTTGATATTTCATACAGTGAATACCATAAAGAAGCATTCTTTGAAAATAAGGTGGTTTCAGAATATAGGCAATGGAACGAAACTACGGAATATAAATATCACGATAAAGTTGAAAGCAGCGGTGTAATTTTCAAAGTGAATATTCATTTTATTTTAAATTTTTTAAAGGAGATGAATATGTGTTTGATTCTTAAATGTGAGATTGAAAGACAACTAAATGAAAAAGTCTATGGTTTAGAAAAACGAGATCTAGGATTAGCGAACAACACAAAAATTTATCTTATACGACCAGATGGAAAAGTTAAAACACTCAGAGGACGCAATTTTAAAATTGGGTAAAAAAATAATTAAAGAACTACAGCTAGAACATACCGGAAACACATTAGTAAGATGGATGATTCACTATATATCCGAGTTAATGGAAAATGCTGATAAAGCCCCATCAGGAAAGAAAAAAGAACAATTGAGAAAAGAATGTTGCCAAGCAATATTAGAGTTATGGAGAAATAGAGAATTTCTTCCTATGAAGAAGCCTCTACAAAATGTAGCTCCAATACTAGAAATTTTAGAAGTATTTAAGGAACGTGATTTTTTAATATCCCCTCGTTGGCTTGAATACAGGGCACTTCCACGTGATAATAAATGGGCGAGTTTTGTAGATCTGGTCAAAAATAATTCTGAAAAAATTTTCAATCAATGCATGGATGTAAATTTTAATGAAGAAATCATCTTTAAAGAGAAAGAATGGTACAATGAACATGGTGAGTTTCTTTCCAAAGAAGAAAAGGAAATTATTAGTCATTTGGATATGATGATACAACTGAAGAATACCAGTTCTATAGATACCAATGCCATTGAAAAGACTTCTAAAAAGGAAAAATTTGATTATATTTTTAATGAACTTGAAAGTCTAATTAATGAACAAAAGAATGAGTTGATAAATTTAAAGAAATCAATTTCCAAATCTTTGTAGAAAGATCCGGAATAGACTATGATTTTATTCCCATCAAAATAGCCAACGCCATAGCCCTGATGTTTTTTGGATTCAAATAATAATCTGCTTCATCGGCATTGGTAATAAATCCCATTTCAACAAGTACCGTTGGGCAATACACAACAGTCTCCCGAAGTATCTGAAAATTGGCAAATTTCACGCCTCGTTCCTTAAAACCGAGCTTTCCTGTACTTTCTTTTAAAATGGAGAGTCCTATGGCAATGGATACCTTGATATGTTTTACTTTTTTTCTGGAAGTATGGACATACACCTCTATTCCTTGTGAGGTTCTGGAAGATGCATTGCAGTGCAACGACACAAACACATCTGCTTTAAGTGACCCGGCCAATCGGCCCCTATCTTTTAGGGAAACCAGGGTATCGGCATATCGGGTCAAATAGATAGCAAACCTATCATCAAAAAGGGTTTTGTTAAGTATGGTAATTTCTTTGGCTACATTCAAAACCACATCTTTTTCCAATATATCATTTCTACCTATGGCACCGGAATCGGTTCCACCATGTCCGGGGTCGATGATAATCACTTTTTGCTGACCAAAAACAAAGCAGAATTGCAGGAGCGAAATCCAAAAACTGACGTTTTTGAGGCCCAGGCACTTCCAAAATTTTAGAGTTATCAACATAGTCTTTTCAGATTTCCATATGATTTAATGCCAATTGGCATCAAACAAAAACAATCGGATTTAAAATTTATTTTATTCACAAACAACTGATTATCAATTATTTGAATTACAATATACAGTATTTTTCAAATATCAAAATCAGGCAAATTTTAAATCGATTTCATTATGAAAAAATCATTGTATGTAACCACCCTACTCTTGCTCATTTCAAGTACAACCTTTGCCCAAATAGGGGGCATCGAAGATTCCGTCAACGATGTTTCCGATACCATCCGTGCCATTTTCCCGATTATCCTTGGGGTCATCTTCCTTATCGGCTTCCTCTTCAATGCGGGACATTTCTTCGGTGAAAATGCCGATTTGAAAAAAGGGATTACACGAGTACTGGTCTTTGTCCTCATAGCCGGAGCTGTAGTGGGCATCTTCACCTATTTAATAGGCATAGTAGTGTAATGAAACGGTTCGAGGTCTATAAAAACATACGTAAGCGGGCGGTGATTATGGGGTTGCCCATATCCCTGTTCGCCTTGATGATGACATCCGTTATCGGCTCTTTATTGTTTATCATCTTTTCGTTCAGTTTTGTGGTCATCGTTTCCATATTTCTATGGAACGGAGCATTATATACAGTGCTGACCCACCTTACCAAAAACCCTGCTTTGATGCACATCAACAGGGTGTTCCCACAGACCATTAGTAACAAAAGAAGCAGCCACTTATACTATGAGAAGGATTAACCTATCGGCATACCATCCCATTTTGGACATCCAGGGGCATATCATCTTTGCTAACAATGGCAATTTGGTTTTGGGTTACCAAGTGGATACCCCTGAAATATACTCCTTATCTGAGAAGGATTTTGAGGACATACACGGTTCATGGTTCCAGGCGTCCAAATCACTGCCCGTGGCCACGGTTATTCACAAACAGGACATTTAAAGAAAAAGCCTTTATACGGCGAACGAATTGCCCAACGATACCTTTCTCCAAAAAGCGACCCACGATTATTTTAAAGGGCGTGGTTATTTAAAACATAGTTCATATCTGTTCTTTGTTCTCCCATACAACAAGGCATTGAACGCCACCAAGTTTACCTACCCGTTCCGTAAGGTCGAAAAGGGCATCCATAAACAGATGGACCATACTGTACAGGAGTTCATCGCTTCGGTAAACGATGCCGTTTCCTTTGTCAACAATAGCCGAAAGGTGTCCCTTACCCAATTAAAAGAGAGCGAAATATTAGAGCTTACCAACACTTACTTTAACGGGTTCAACGAGGGCGTAGCGAACAACGAGGGCTATACCTGGGGGTTGACCCCTGCGGAACTGGCCAAAAACTTAGCTGTGGTCATTTTGGTCATTTTTTCTACACAGGTATTGGGCGTTTTCGATGCCATTTTGGTGGCCATCGAGACCCAATACCGGGACACGGCTCCGGCACTCCTCCCGTTGCAGATGCAGGATATTGACATCGAACAGGATGTGGGTGCCTTGGAAGCCGCCAAAAAAGCAATGGCCATACTCTACGAGGCTCTGGTCACCCCTTTGTACGGGTTGAAGATGCTAGCCTTTATCATCGGGGTTTTTCTGTGGTTGTTGGATTTGTTCATCTATCCCTTGTTCTTGGCGGAGCGGTTTTTCCTTTTGGGCATCATGCAGGCGTTTTTTCCATTGGTCATCAGTCTGGCCGTATTTGAAAAGTTCCGGTCCTTGGCCTACAATTTCTTTAAGCTCTATGCTGGGGTGTATATGCTGGTGCCGCCTTCTTTTTGGTCAATGTATTCCTGAACAACCTCTATACCGAAATCAACACCAATTTTTGGAGCAACCTATTCGGAACGGATTGGGGAAGTAGCTTTTTTGCCCCGTTGCTGCAACTGGGCTCCATCGGGTTTATCGTATTCCTGAAGTTCAAACTGTACCGTAGGGCCATCTCGTTCACCCTTAAACTTTTCACTGGTGGATAATCCACATTAAAAGGCACATTAGACAATTAATCATCCATACTTAAAATGAAAACACCTTATAAAAACATATACAACATCCTTAAGCTGAACCGCTTTATTGTATTGACGGCCGTTGTAGGGGCTGTGCTCACCTGTATTGTTTCCATGCTGATGGTCATCAAACTGCACAAGGAGACCGTGGGCAGTGCCTTTGTGGTCAACTCAAACGGTAGTGTAATTCCCTTGAAGCTCGTTTCCCAACAAGAAAACCTGAACGTGGAGGCATTGGCGCACCTGGAGCTGTTCCATACCTACTTCTACAACATCGATGCGAGCAATTATGAAAGGAATCTGGAAAAGGCATTATGGCTGGGCAACAGCTCAGTGGATGCCCTCTATCGACAGAAAAAGGCCGATGGGGTCTATAACCGTTTGTTACAGTATTCATTGGTGCAAAAAGTGTTGAGCATCGAATCCAAAGTGGATATCCAAAACGAGCCTTACAGGTTTGAGACCAGGACCGTTTTTGAAATCAACCGGGGTTCCATAACCGATACCTACGAGCTTATCACAACGGGCAACCTTATCAAGGTGGATAGGAACTTTCCGAACAATACCCACGGATTGCTGATTACCGACTTTTTTGAAAAAACATTACGAAAAATCAATGGTGAACGATAAAACCCGTATAAAATGAAAGTAGAAAAAAACAAAATCATCTTTTCCATTGTATTGGTATGTATCCTACTTTTTATAGGAAGCTATGCCATGCTGGTATTGGGAGAGGATGAAGAACCGACCCTAGAGAACAACCAGGTTCCCGTGCCAGAATTGGAGGACGATCAAAAACAGTACGATTCAAAATTGGATGCCCTGAACGATTTGAAGGAGGTTAGGCAAACCAATGCCCCAAGCATCTACGATGAACGGCTACTGGATTCTACGGGCGTTTATGACCCGGATTTGTTGGACAAGGAAAAGATGCGATTGGTGGACAGTATCTACAAACAAGGGCAGATAAAATATTCAGAACAATCCTATGAACATATCAATCCGAGGTACAGGCCATCAAAACCGACCATTAAGAAGGAAAAGGACACCATCGACGTCAAGGATGAGCAGGAAACCGAAGTCGAGGTCAAGGAACGTGCTTTGGAGCACCAACTCTTTTTTGCTTCCCACCCCATCGAGAATGACGATTTGAATGCAAAAAATACGGACGGTTTTATCTACGTCCGTGTAGATGGTACGCAGACCGTCAAAAACAATTATCGCTTACAGATGCGGCTCCTAAAGGATGCCATGATTTATGGGCAACGTTATTCCAGGAATACGCCCATTTATGGATTTATCAGTTTTAAGCCCAATAGGGCCATCATCGATATTGAAAACATCAACCATCAACCCGTAAGATTAAGGGCACATGACTATCAGGACGGTAGCGAGGGAATTTATGTGGAAAACAGTTTTAGGGCAGAAGTTACCAATGAAATCGTTGGGGATATGGTGGACGACATTAACATTACCGGAGTGCCTCAGGTCAGTGGTTTCAAAAAAATTTTCCAGCGTAACCATCGCAATGTCAAGGTTACAATAACTGATAACTACAAACTCATTTTAAAAATATCCAAGACCAAATTTCAAGGAAAGCCCATGATGGGCAATTATTAAACTTACTCTTATGAAAACTTTTATCACATTACTGCTATTGGCCTTTACAACATCTATACAGGCACAGAAACCACTCGACACCATTTATGCCAATGACCAAAAGAACGTTGCCCTGTTTTTTCCCAATCCCATAAGGCAGGGCATTACAGGAATTTCCCATTTTGTGTTCACCTACAACCGTGAAAAGGAACAGTATTTTGGACTGTTACAGGCAAAACCGGGAACCGAGAGCAATCTTTTGGCCGTTACCAGTGACGGTAAGGTGTATTCCTATATCTTGAAATATTCCGAAAAACTTACCAAACTGAACTACTTCATCGACGAGGATGAAAGCATTGGCAATGAAAGCCCCACAATGGAAATACTCAAAACTGAAAATCCAGCAACCGCCACCAATAAGGATAGAACCGCTTATTTTCAAAGAGCTAGTGAATATTTACTCAGATCCGGTTCTGAAACCATTGCCGTAAAACGTAAAAAAGGAATCCGATTAAAGTTACAGAAAATGGTCTACGATGCTTCCGAGGTGCATCTGGTAATGGAGGTCAAGAACAAATCCGGAATCGATTTCGAAATTGACTATCTCAATGTGTACCGGACCAATGGCAACAATAAACGGAAAGCCTCTTACCAACGGTTGAGACAAGAGGTTGTTTATAAATATAAAATGCCCAACGCTATTGCTGATGGGAAATCGCAACGGTTTGTATTTGTGCTTCCAAAGTTTGTCCTAGGCGATAACGAAAAGTTGATGCTGGAACTGATGGAACGGAACGGGAGCAGAAAAGTGGTATTGGAGACAACTCTTTAACAAAATTACTGTACTATATAAACCTAAAAACCAAGCTTTATCGGCTTGGTTTTTTATCATTGGTTTTAAACCCAATTCGTTCCCTATTCTGTTGGTCAATCTGTACTTTATCTTTTTGCAATAGGTAGTTCAACGCTTGGTGGATGTCCTTGAATTTAACGTTCATTTCTTTTTCAAGTTTGGCTATTTGTTCCTTTAAATCCCCATAGTCCGCAAGATGCTTTCTATACATTACAAAAGCCCTAACAATGGAAATGTTTACCTGTATGGCCTTTTTACTCTTCAGTACACTGGAGAGCATGGCAACCCCTTGTTCAGAAAATGCAAAGGGAGCATATCGTAATCCCATTTTGTTAGATTCATTGGACATCACAAATTGTGACCTCCAATTCTCCAACTCCTCTTTGGTCAGTTCAAACATAAAATCATTGGGGAAACGGTCGATGTTCCGTCTCACTGCCTGTTTCAGCACTCTTGTTTCAACTCCATAAAGTTCGGCCAGGTCAAAATCCAACATGACTTTATATCCTCTAATCGTAAAGATTTTTTCTTTTATTATTGATAGTTCCATTTTATAGTTTTTGGTTATTAAAGTGCCTATCACATATTGTGATAAGCTTTGTTTGAATCATCTTTCTGTTCAGAAAATTGCACCCTTAATTTTTGCATATCATCGCTTACTTTACGCTCAATGACCTTGGCATAAATCTGGGTGGTCGAAATTTTCGAGTGACCCAACAGCTTCGATACCGTTTCAATAGGTATACCATTGCTCAATGTAACGGTAGTAGCAAATGTGTGCCTGGCAATGTGAAAGGTCAGGTTCTTTTTGATACCACAGACATCCGCAATCTCCTTTAAATAAGAGTTCAGCTTTTGGTTGGATATTTTGGGAAAGAGTCTACCCTGGGCAACGGCTTTGTAATTGTTTCTGTATTTTTCGATAATGGCCAAAGCTTTTGGAAGCAATGGTATACGGATGGGTTTGGTTGTTTTTTCACGTCTGTAATGAATCCATAATTCTCCATCAATGCCTATACAGATGTTATCTTCCGTCAAATGGATGACATCGATATAGCTCAAACTTGTATAGCAACTGAAAACGAACAAATCCCTTACCATTTGTAACCTTGCAATGGTCAGTTCCTTATTTTCGATTTCCTGGAGTTCGTCCAGACTCAAAAACCCGCGTTCCTTTTTTATGAACTTGGATTTAAAGTTGATGAACGGGTCACGTTCTATCCATCCCAATTTTTGCGACAGGTGTACCAACTTTCTGAACCGCTCGATATGTTTCATTACGGTATTGTTGCCCATCGGTTTCTGGTGGTCCTCCGGAACGTAGCTCCGCAGATACTTTTCGAACTTTATTATAAAATCATAATCCAGTTCCTGTAAATACTTATCGGTAGTCTTATATGCTTTTTTTAGGAACTTGAAAATATAGCGTTGGGTAGTGAAATAGTTTTTTTGGGTGCCCCATTTCAGCTTGCCCTCCATATCCTCATTATGGTAATTAATGATGTCCATAATGGAATGGCTATCGTCGTCCTCTCCAAAATACCTTGCTTTTACGGCTTGTGCGGTAATTAGTTTGCGTTCCGTTTTTAATTCCCGGTAGCATTCAAAAAGAAAGGTGTAGGTTTCGTCCAGATAGCTGTTGAGCATTCTGGATTTTTGGTTGTTTCCCTTTGCCCTGTTTCTGTGGATGTCCCAATCGGAGACCAGAGTTTTTCGTTTTAGGCTAATGGTCGCCCGTTTTCCGTTTACGGTAATTCTGGCATAGAGGGAAGCTTGCTTGTCTTTTGCCCTTGCGAAGTCTGCCCAGAACAAAATACTGAAGGTGGTCGATGTTTTCATTTGTTTCGTCTTTTAGTTAACAACAGGTGTTGTCAGACGAAAGCCAAATCACTTATAAAGATACATTTATTTACCGAACCAAAAAGGCTGCTTTAACAATTAGGTCAACACAAATGTTAAAACGGTTTTGTTATCCGATTTGTTGACTTTTGTTGACGCATTAAATCGAATCATTTGATTTCTCTAAAAAATAAAAAACCTGATAATCATTCGATTAACAGGTTTTTAGTAACAATTGATATGTTAAAAAGTCGGGGTGGCAGGATTCGAACCTGCGACCTCCTGCTCCCAAAGCAGGCGCGATAACCGGGCTACGCTACACCCCGAAGCGTAAAAAGTAATATTTCAAAGGAAATTGCGGAGAGAATGGGACTCGAACCCATGCGACACTTGCGCGTCGACAGATTAGCAATCTGCTCCGTTACCACTCCGGCACCTCTCCTATTTATTCCTTCAATGAACTGGCATCCTGAAATGCGGTTGCAAATGTACTTTTTCCAATTCTATGACGCAACTATTTTCTAGTTTTTTTTACTACTATTTTAAAGCTGCAACTATTCTGGATATTCTATTCTTAAATGGTAAATATTGGTCAACTTTTGCTTAAAGATTTTTTTAATGAGCTGAATCTCCTTAAAAGTAATATTAGCGTTCAAAAATTGGTTAGCGTTCATCTGCCCAGCGATAATTTTATCCACAAATTCATCAATGACAGAAAATGTCGGATTTTTAAGACTCTTCGAAGCTGCCTCGACGGAGTCGGCCATCATTAGAATAGCCGTTTCTTTAGAAAAAGGTATGGGCCCTGGATACCTGAAATCATCTTCGTTTACGTCGTTGTCAATACTTTGTTGCTTTTTGAAAAAATAATACACCAGCGTAGTTCCGTGATGAGACCTTATGAAGTCGATCACACGATCGGGCAGATTATTTTTTCGAGCTATCTCTATGCCATTAATTACATGGTCGATAATAATTTTTGCACTATCGCTAGGCGAAAGTTCATCATGTGGATTAACATTGGTAATTTGGTTTTCCGTAAAATAGGTAGGACTACCCATTTTACCAATATCATGATACAATGCTCCTACCCTGACCAACATGGCATTCGCGCCCACTTCATTCGCTGCGGCTTCAGCTAAATTAGCAACTTGTAAAGAATGGTGAAAGGTTCCCGGCGCCCTATTCGAAAGTTCTTTCAGTAACTTAGAATTTGTATCGGAAAGTTCCAATAATGAAACATCGGACACCAAGCCAAAGACCTTCTCATAAACATAAATTAAGGGTTGTACAAAAAGTGTGATCATTCCATTCAGTAAAAACAACCCAACTGTAAGCCATTGTATGTTATCTAAGTTGCCTTCATGAATGATATGGAAGGCCAAATAGCCAACAATATAGATTAGGGTAATCTGTCCTACGGAGATAAAAAGATTCGCTCTCTTATACAATTCCGAAACTGTCAATATGGTCACGATTCCCGTAATAATCTGGAGAAATATGTATTCAAAACTATTGGGTACCACAAAACCCAAAATCAGAACTGTAAGCACATGTACAAAAAGTCCAAGCCTAGCATCAAAAAATGTTTTTAAAAGCAGGGGTAGAATACATAGGGGAACGACAAAAACGTACGACTCATCATATTTGACAACTAAAGTGGTCACAAAAACCATCAATAGTATGTTGAAGAAAATAAATGTAACCTTCGTATTGTTGTTAAAAATCCCGTCTCTATACCTTTTCAAGAAAAGAAACAGCATCATGAGCACCAAAGCCACCAAAATCGTATAACCGAAGAGAATAAAATAGTAGTTGTTAGACGTCCACAATTCAGATTGGTACTCGTCCCGTAATGAATTTAAAATCTTTAAATTCTCAGCTTCGACCACTTCACCTTTGGCTATAATCAGTTTGCCCGCGTCGACCGCCCCGCGTGTTAAGGACACATTTGAAAGCTGGTCTTCCAATGCTTTTTCAGATAAACTTTTATCATAAAAAACATTGGGCTCTATGAGATCAAAAAATAAATCTTGGAAGTAAGAATTGAAACCACCAAGATCCTTGTTGTTTAGACTTTCAGCTACTATGTTTTCGATATTTTTCGAAAGGACCAAATCATTGGAATCGATACGTTTAGCCTCGTTGTCTTTAACCAAATATATTTGGTTATCCATACGACCCCCGGCAAATTCCGCAACAACACCACGATCATAGATGGCATCTAAAATTTCTTCTCCCGTCTCCTTTAATGGAAGTTTAAGATTATCATTGAAATCAGTTGCTTTAAAAGTTGATTCGAAATTCGATTCATAATCCTCATATACTCTTTGTTCTATACTATCGTCGAATCTATAATAATCGGTCCGCTGTTCCCTAATGGCACGTTGTTCTTCTGCAATTTCAGCATCGCCCTTCTTTACCGAAAAATCAAAGGGAGCATACAGGTTTTCGTACTGCCAAGGTTTCCCTTTTTGAAATTCGTATTTGAATTTACCTCCTTTCGGAAAGAAAAATACAATACAAAAAATGGAGGCGATGTACAGAATGTACTTATAAATAAGCGATTGATTTTTATAAACTTTATCCAAGAATTTTCGCATTATGAAAATAGGTATCCTCAAAAATAGAAAAATATAAATTCATGCAGTGCTTTTGGAGCCATTACCGACATCTTTGTGTTTTAATTTATTATTTTCGCAATCGTAATATGTTTCATTATGAAAGATGTTGTTATCGTCTCGGCAATCAGAACCCCCATTGGCAGTTTTATGGGAGGACTATCTTCAATACCGGCTACTCAATTGGGAGCTACCGCAATTAAAGGTGCTCTGCAGAAAATCAATCTTGACCCGAATCTAGTCGATGAAGTATTGATGGGCAATGTAGTGCAAGCGGGTACCGGTCAGGCACCGGCGCGACAAGCGGCACTCTCGGCAGGTATACCTGATAGTGTACCCTGCACCACCATAAACAAAGTATGTGCCTCTGGGATGAAGGCTGTGATGCAAGCCGCCCAAGCAATCCAATTGGGCGATATTAACATTGCAGTCGCCGGTGGAATGGAGAACATGAGCCTTATTCCCCATTATGTTCATATGCGTACAGCACAAAAATTTGGACCTGCGACGTTAATCGATGGAATGCAGAAAGATGGTTTGGTCGATGCCTACGACCAAAATGCTATGGGAGTTTGTGCGGATGCATGTGCAAAAAAGTACGAATTTAGTCGAGAAGCCCAAGATAACTTTGCCATTCAATCGTACCAACGATCTTCCAAGGCTTGGGCAACAGGAAAATTCGATAATGAAATAGTTCCTGTTTCAGTGCCCCAACGTCGCGGTGAGCCACTAGTGATTTCCGAGGACGAGGAGTTCAAAAACGTGAAAATGGAAAAAATTTCCGCTTTACGGCCAGCTTTCTCCAAGGACGGGACAGTAACAGCTGCCAATGCCTCCACAATAAATGATGGTGCTGCGGCTCTTGTATTAATGAGCGCTACTAAAGCCAAGGAGTTAAATCTAAAACCACTGGCCACCATACGAAGTTATGCCGATGCCGCGCAAGAGCCCAAATGGTTTACCACAGCTCCCGCCAAAGCATTGCCCAAGGCCATAGCCAAGGCAGGAATCTCCATTGACCAAATAGATTATTTTGAGTTCAATGAAGCTTTTGCAGTGGTTGGTTTAGCAAATATGAAGCTTTTAGGCCTTTCAGATGCCAAGGTAAACATTAATGGCGGGGCCGTTTCTTTAGGCCATCCGTTGGGTTGTTCTGGTGCGAGAATCATTGTCACCTTATTAAATGTACTCGAGCAGAATAATGCAAAAATAGGGGCGGCAGCCATATGTAATGGCGGCGGAGGTGCTTCTGCACTAATTTTAGATAGAAACTAAGCAGAACTTATGCAATACGGTATTTGTCACCTAAGTACTGTGCCTGTTAGAGCAATTTCCGACGACTCCTCTGAGCTGATTTCCCAGTTGCTTTTTGGTGAACATTTCAAAATTTTGGAAAGGCGAAAGTTCTGGTGCAAAATAAGAATGGCTTTTGATAAATCAGAGGGCTGGGTCAGCACAAATCAGATAAGCACTATAGAACAAGAGGAATACAATGCCCTTGAAAATTCAACCAATACCACGTATTCTTCAGAACTGATATCCATCGTCGAAAAAAACGGTTCTGTTCTAATACCGATTGTATTGGGGTCGGCGATTCAAACTACGACACTACAACAATACAGATTCGATGGCGCCAGTATAACCGGAAAAAAGAATCGAGAAAACCTTATCGAAACCGCCTTATTATACCTGAACGCCCCATATCTTTGGGGAGGAAAAACTCCATTTGGTATCGATTGCTCTGGTTTTACACAAATGGTTTATAAAATCAATGGCTATCATTTGTTCAGAAATGCTGCTGAACAGGCTACCCAAGGGTGTGCCCTAAGTTTTATAGAGGAAAGTGAACCAGGCGACCTGGCTTTTTTTGATAATTCAGAGGGTCTCATTCACCATGTAGGCTTAATCATGGAGAATAATTACATTATTCACTCCCATGGTAAAGTCCGTATCGACCGGTTAGACCATACAGGTATATTTAATACGGAAACAGGAACCTATACCCACAATTTAAGGGTTATCAAAAAGGTCATATAAAAAAACCTCGACAATACTGCTGCCGAGGTCATTACTTTTCCAATTACTCTAAAATTTATTACTCGCCCAATAATTTCTTGACGCGCATAAAGTTTTCGTTATCTCCCATCGCCCCATAGATATTCTTGAGTTGGGTCAATATACCCTGGTTGTCAGGATTGGTTTTTAAAGCCTCTTCCAAAACATCTGCACCTTGTCTAAAAAGACTATCTTTTTGCTCTTTCAATTCGTCATAACGGGCAATATCAGCCTTTGAATTCCCCAATGAATTCATCTCGTCAATCAATCCGTTACCCTCGTTTACATAGGTAGTAGATAAATTCAATTGTGCATTGGTGTACCCCGGGTTAATTTCCAAAGTCTTCTTGTAAGCTGCCCTGGCCTCTTCTAAATTGCCTTGCTCCATGTTGATAACACCCATGTTATAGTGTAAATCTGGATTATCGGGAGCTAAGGCCGCGGCTTCCGACTGAAGTTCCTTGAACTTGTCCTTATCCCCCATCTTATAATAAAGATTGGCTTCGTTCAAAATCAAATTCACGTCTTTTGGATTATTCGCCCTTGCAGCCTTATACGCCTCCAACGCCTTATCGTCTTGGCCCAATTGTGTGTATATCAATGCAATGTTCTTAACAATTTCCGCCTTCTTAGAAGGAGCCCTATCATCTACGGGATCTTTATAAGTACCTGACTTTACCATTAAATCACGTTGTGTCTTATCCATTTCCTCTACTTCACCCGTAGCAACATTAGTGGCTTTATAGGTAATTCCACTGCCGTCATAACCTAAGCCCTGAAGTTCCTCGTAGTACTCCAATGCCGGTTCGTAATGGCCTCCATTGACCGCACTACTCGCCGCATAGTACAAATAGACCGTGTCTTTCGGGCTGATTTTGTAACTCATATACAGTTTCTCAGCAGCCTCTTTGAAGTTTTCATTCGCGTTATCTTCAACTGCAGAATTCACTAAATCGGCTGTCAACGTACCCAAATGTTGTCTTGTTTCATCTGAATATTTCTCTTTTCCACTTTTCTCCTCGACATCGATTACTTTCTTAAAAGAAGACACAGCTTCATCAAAAGCCGCATTATCTCCCTTTTTTGCCAAGTCGGCATACGCCTTTCCTCGAACAAAATAGTATTGCGCTTGCAACTTTTCATCTGCCCCGGAAATCATTCCTGAAGCACCGTCAAGTGCGGTCTTTGCAGCTGCGGCATTTCCATCTTTTAAAGCTTTTTCGGCCGTCTTGATCTCATTTTTCTGAGCATATCCCACCATCACAAAAGACATGGAGGCCAGTATCAAAATTCTAGTTTTCATTTTCAATTGTATTAAAGTAATAATTAGTGTTTTTTTTGTTTTTATTGCTTATTCTTCTTCAGAATCGTCAGTACTTGACTTATCAAGAGCCGTGCCATCTTCAGTGTCGACTTCGATATCCAGCACTTCGGCTTCAGACAAATCATCTTCGTCTTTCATAACCTTTGCCACAGCAGCAATCGAATCATTATCTTTTAAATTGATAAGCCTTACACCTTGTGTAGCACGCCCCATAACCCTCAAGTCTTCAACGCTCATACGTATGGCGATACCTGATTTGTTGATTATCATAAGGTCGTCGGAGTCCGAAACATTCTTTATAGCCACAAGGCCTCCAGTTTTATCGGTAATAGATATTGTTTTAACACCTTTACCCCCTCTGTTCGTAACTCGATAATCTTCGATACTAGATCGTTTCCCGTAGCCATTTTCCGAAACTACAAGTATATCTTCATCAAAATCGTGTACAGACACCATACCGATTACTTCATCATTGTCATCGGCCAAACGAATACCTCGAACACCGGATGCATTTCTACCCATAGGCCGCGTCTTTCCTTCTTCAAAACGAATGGCTTTACCAGATTTTAGACCTAAGAATATTTCACTGGTTCCAGTGGTGAGTTTTGCTTCAAGTAACTCATCATCTTCCCGAATACCAATGGCATTGATACCATTCTGGCGCGGTCTTGAATATTGCTCCAAAGAAGTCTTTTTCACAATCCCCTTTTTAGTGGCCATTATGACATAATGGTTGTTCACATATTCTTCATCTTTAAGGTCCCGTGTACAGATAAAAGCCTTCACGTTATCGTCTTGCTCAATATTGACAAGATTTTGAATGGCCCTTCCCTTCGATGTTCTACTACCCTCGGGAATCTCGTAGACACGCATCCAGAAACATTTTCCTTTTTGCGTAAAGAACAACATGTACTGATGGTTGGTACCCACAAAGAGATATTCAAGAAAATCTTCGTTACGCGTCGATGAAGCTTTTTGACCTACTCCGCCCCTATTCTGGGTTTTGTATTCCGATAATGGTGTTCTTTTAATATAGCCCGCATGCGATATGGTAATGACCACTTGCTCATCGGGTATCATATCTTCAATACTCAAATCACCGCCTGCAAGGTTGATTTCAGACCGTCGCTCGTCACCGTATTTTTCTTTAATCTCAAGAAGCTCGTCTTTTATGATTTGCATCCTTCGGTCTTTCCTCTCTAAAATATCTTTTAAATCGGCAATTGTTTTAATTATCTCGTCGTACTCTGCCCGCAGTTTATCTTGCTCAAGACCTGTAAGTTGACGCAATCGCATCTCTACGATGGCCTTTGCCTGTATTTCTGTCAACTTAAAGCGTTCCATCAAATTTTCACGTGCCTGATCGGCATTGGCCGATGCCCTTATAATGGCAATCACCTCATCAATATTATCAGAGGCTATAATCAAGCCTTCCAATATATGGGCTCTGTCTTCAGCTTTTTTAAGCTCAAACTGAGTTCTGCGAACAACTACGTCATGCCGATGTTCCACAAAATAATGAATCATCTCCTTTACATTCAGTAATTGAGGACGACCATTCACCAATGCGATATTGTTTACACTAAAAGAAGACTGTAGTGCCGTATATTTATACAGCATATTGAGTACTATGTTGGGTATTGCATCCCTTTTAAGTATATATACGATGCGCATTCCCTTTCGATCCGACTCGTCACGAATGGTGGAAATTCCTTCGATTTTCTTTTCGTTTACAAGATCTGCCGTTTTTTTAATCATCTCGGCCTTGTTCACCTGATACGGAATCTCAGTAACTATGATACATTCCCTACCCTGAACTTCCTCTATGATGGCCTTTGCCCTTATTTTCACACGACCTCTTCCCGTATGAAAGGCCTCTTTCACACCATCGTATCCATAAATAATACCGCCTGTTGGAAAATCAGGGGCTTTAATATGGGTAATCAGCTCATCGATTTCAATATCATTGTTATCTATATAAGCAACAGTTCCATCGACAACTTCCGACAAATTATGGGGAGGCATGTTCGTTGCCATACCAACAGCAATTCCTGAAGCTCCATTGACCAAAAGATTTGGCACCCGTGTTGGCAAAACGGTAGGTTCTTTTAAGGAGTCGTCAAAATTCAATTGATGATCGACCGTATCTTTGTCGATATCGGCAAGCATATCATCAGCAATTTTTCGCATACGGGCTTCCGTATAACGCATTGCCGCAGGACTATCACCATCAACAGAACCAAAGTTTCCTTGCCCGTCCACCAACATATAGCGAAGGCTCCATTCTTGAGCCATACGCACCATGGTATCGTAAACCGAAGTATCACCATGGGGGTGATACTTACCCAAAACCTCCCCGACAATACGGGCAGATTTTTTATGCGAACTGTTCGAACGCACACCTAATTCGTGCATACCGAAAAGCACGCGCCTATGCACTGGTTTTAATCCGTCCCGCACATCTGGCAGTGCACGTGACACAATGACCGACATCGAATAATCGATGTAGGCAGATTTCATTTCATCTTC
>TARA_R110002049_G_scaffold26361_2_pt1 | contig 37036 bp, 24 predicted proteins | sample TARA_R110002049 | Tara Oceans TARA_R110002049 (sample SAMEA4396941) | marine metagenome | biome: Polar Biome; feature: [SRF] surface water layer (ENVO:00010504); material: water (ENVO:00002006), including particulate matter (ENVO:01000060) such as... | depth 5 m
GAAACACAAAAGGGAAAGCAACAAATCTGAAAGCGGATAAAAAACGTAAGTTTAAAAAAGATAGAGTTGCAAACCCAAGAGAAAATACAAGAGTAAAATAATTTTGGTTGGTTATTTAGTTTAGAAACCGTTTAAGGCAGACGCTTTAAGCGGTTTCTTTTTTACAGATAAATAAGAATATTTTTTTGAATAATATGTGACTATGTGTTATTATTTGTGTCAAATGAGTTAAACGGTTTAATGCAATTACAGTATATTTAACTAATATTAAAACAAAAAAATTATGGGACTATTTTCATTTATTAAAAACGCCGGAGCGAAAATCTTTGGAATTGGAAAAACAGATATAGAAGAAGCTGCGCAAGCGGAAGAAGCAGCACTAAAACGAGAAGAAGCAGCAGCACAAAAATTAGAGGAAACAATAACTGATTTAGAATTAAAAGTTGATGACCTAGATATTGTTATTGATGATGATAAAGCTACCATTACAGGCGCAGCACATGACCAAGCCACTAAAGAAAAAGTGGTTTTAGTTGTTGGTAATTCTGAAGGAATTGCTACAGTTGATGATCAAATGACTGTTGAAAATATAGAGCCAGAAGCTCAGTTTCATACCGTAGTTAGTGGCGATACATTAAGTAAAATAGCAAAGAAATTTTATGGTAACGCCATGAAATATCCTATAATTTTTGAAGCCAATAAGCCCATGCTAACAGACCCAGATAAAATTTATCCTGGGCAAGTATTGCGTATTCCTGCGTTAGACTAAACACTTACTTATTTAACACTTAGTATCTGAAAAGACCAACTTGAAAGAGTTGGCTGTTTTATTACTTTGTATATTATATTTAAGATTTTTTTTGTGATGAGATTAGGATTAAAATTGCTGAACAACCAGTTTAGATTAACATGATTAGAACTTTCTTTTTACTAATCTTTTAGGTTTTAAATTCGGATTTATTACAATTTCAAAATCTACTATCCCTAAAACCAATTCCTCGTCTTCTGTAATCACATCAATTTTCCATTGTCCAGTTTTAACATTGCTCTTGTAAGTGTAGCCTCTAAAACCATCATCTCTTCCTCCTGTAATATCAAAACCTATATCTTCAACAATCTCCCATAACTCAGTCTCAGGATTATACCATTTCCATCTGTGAATTATAGATTTTTTTAAATCGGTGGGCGCAAATATGGATGTAAAAATGTATACTTTATCGTTTGGTTTATAAATAAATTCTATTCTATGATCCCTCCAGAAAACAAAATTGTTATCCCTTTCGTGTGTTACAACATATTTATTACCATCCAATTTTATGTCGTGTGCCACAATACCATGTTCTAATGCTAAGGGAACAGGTGGAATAATTTTGAGAATATAAAAAGTATTGATTAGAATATAAATGGTTAATATAATACCAACAATCTTAGTGAGTTTTATTTCTATCTGCGTGCTGGGGCTTTTATAATAGATAACTAGAATTAATGTAAGAGTCCATGCTAAACTTATTAAGCCTGATATAATAAAAACAAAAGTGTTCATTTCTTTTATAAAAACAGGAATCATAAAAGTGAAAAATATAAAGTTTATAAAAAAGTACACACTAAATTGTAGGTATTTATTTGATATTCTTTTTTTTAGAAATTCATTGGCGAAAAGTAATACCAAAAGAATTACAAAAAAAGATGCCGTTTTTGAAAGTGAAACACTTCTTGAAAAATAAATAACATAAGCACTAGATAATCCACCAAAAAAGAATTGTATCACTAATGGGAAGTAATCTTTATTATGTTCTATAAAAGCACTCTTAAATTTGCCCTCATCCACTAAATTAAAAAGATAAATAGTGATGGTCAGCAAAGTCATGTGAGTTGATAAAACAATAAGGTCGTAGAGCCTATCAATACGTCCTAAAGTCAGGGTGTCAAAAATAAAACCTCCAATAAAGAAAATAATAGGAGCATATTTTTCATGACGTTTTATATAGAGCAGTATTGCACTGTTTTTATATCTAGACCATAACTTTTTCATACTTATTTTTTGATAAATGAATTAAATATAAATCAATGAAAAATATTAATTTGGGCGCATGAAAGTGTTTTTTTATTTTACCTATAAAAATTCATTTCATCTAAATATTCCCAAACAAATTCAGGTAGCATAGGTTTTATATTTTTTCCTGCTTTTATAGATTTACGAATAAATGTTGAAGAAATCTCCATAACAGGCGCATCTATAGGATGTATTTTTTTATGACCATCAAATTGCGTTTCAATTTTATGATCTGAAACACGCGGATAAACATAAATATGATGATTTTCAAGAATAACCGAATAGTTTTTCCATTTATGGAAACTCTTTAAATTGTCTTCGCCCATAATTAAAGCAAATTCATTATCTGGGTATTTTTCTTGTAAATGGGCTAAAGTGTTTATGGTGTAATTGGGTTGGGGGAGGTTAAATTCTATATCGCTGGGTTTAAGTTTGGTATAGTCTTTAGTGGCACGATACACCATTTCTAAACGCTGGTAATTATCTAATAAACTACTTTTCTTTTTAAACGGATTATGGGGTGTTACCACAAACCAAACTTGGTCTAGATCGCTGTATTCTACAATATGGTTTGCAATAACTAAATGCCCAATATGTACAGGATTAAAGGAACCAAAAAACAACCCAATTTTCATGATAGATTATGAGTTTAAAAAATTACTAACCTTATTTTCAGCTTCTTTAAGTGCTTTTTCTAAATTGTCATTTACAATAATAGTATCAAATAAAGGCGCGGTAGCTAATTCTGCCGATGCTTTGGCCACACGCATATTTATTTTGTCTTCACTTTCGGTTTTACGTTTTTTAAGTCGAATTTTTAATTCGTCAATACTAGGCGGTTTTACAAAAACGGATAACGTTTGTTCCGGAAATTTTCGTTTAATTCTTAATCCACCAGAAACGTCAATATCAAAAATAACATTTTTGCCTAATGCCCAAATACGTTCTACTTCGGTTTTTAAAGTGCCATAAAAATTATCACGATAGACCTCTTCCCATTCCAAAAACTCATCGTTTTTAATTTTGGTTTTAAATGCTTTGGCCGACAGGAAATAATAATCTTTTTTATCAACTTCAGAGCCTCGTTTTTCCCTTGATGTTGCCGAAATAGAAAATTCTAAATTCAATTTTTCTAAGCTAAGTAAATGCCTAACAATGGTTGTTTTTCCTGATCCTGAAGGTGCTGAAAATACAATAAGCTTACCTTGTTTGTTCTTACTTTTTTCTTCTAACACAAATATTAACTTTTTTGACTGAAAACTGCGACTGTGACTGTGACTGTGACTGTGACTGAATACTGAATTACAGTACATTCAACAACTGTTCCTTAATTTTTTCCAATTCGTCTTTCATTTGAACTACTAATTGTTGCATTGGGGCATAATTACTTTTTGAGCCAATAGTATTAATTTCCCTACCCATTTCCTGACTTATGAACCCCAATTTTTTACCGTTGGAATCTTTTGAGTTTATGGATTCAATAAAATAATTTAAATGATTTTTTAATCGTACTTTTTCTTCAGTAATATCAAATTTTTCAATGTAGTAAACCAATTCTTGTTCAAAACGGTTTTCATCATATTTTTCTTTTAATTCTTCAACACCTTTAAGCAATCGTTCCCTAACACCCTCAACACGTTCAGGATCCATAGCAATTATTTGGTCAAGAATAGTGCTTATTTCAATAACACGGTCATTAAAGTCTTTTTCTAAAACCTCGCCTTCATTTAATCTGTAATTAACCAAAGCATCGGTAGCCTTTTTGGTTTCGGTTTCAATTGCTTGCCACTCGGTTTCATCAATTTCTTCACGAACGGTATTCAAAGCATCTGGAAAACGCATTGCTATTTTTAATAACTCCAGTTCATTACCATCAACTACATTACTCAGTTGCGCCATATATTGTTTTACAACGGGCGTGTTAATTTGAGTTGATGTATCATCAGCAGTAGCTTCTACATAAATAGAAAAATCCACTTTACCCCTAACCAATTTATCGGCTAGTAATTTTCTAACAGTCAACTCTTTTTCTCTATATATAGAGGGCATTCTAACGTTTAAATCTAAATTTTTACTATTTAGGGATTTAAGCTCTACGGTGATTTTTTTTGTTTGAAGTTGTAAAACAGATTTTCCGTAACCTGTCATTGAATATATCATAAACCAAGTATTAAGTTACAAAGGTAATTAAAACAAAAACGATAAGAAACAGCAAAAACCATGTTAGAATAATGACTTAAAAAGACTATTAAGTTATTTGATTAAATATTGATACTTTTGCTAAGATTTAGATTTAAAAACACAATACATGAAAGCACATAGAAACGTATATATAAATATTTTAATTCTTCTATTGGTTTTAGGTTGTAAAGAAGAAAAAGCTAAAACAGGAATAGAGACAGTAAATGCTGAACAGAATGCTATTAAAAAAGCTGTAAGTGCTGATATTATAAATAACCCACCAGACGGTATGGTTTGGATACCTGCAGGTACGTTTATGCAAGGTGCTGTACCTCAAGATGAAATGGCTATGAAACATGAAAAGCCACAACACCCTGTAACCGTTGATGGATTTTTTATGGATATAACAGAAGTTACAAATGCGGAGTTTTCCAAATTTGTAGCAGAAACAGGCTATGTAACTATGGCAGAACGTGAAATTGACTGGGAAGAAATGAAAAAGCAACTTCCTGAAGGCACCCCAAAACCGCATGATAGTATTATGCAACCAGGATCTTTATTATTTAAAAAAACAAAATCATCGGTTCCTAATTTATATGATTTTTCACAATGGTGGAGCTGGTCCATTGGTACTAATTGGAGGCATCCAAACGGACCTGACAGTAATTTAGACGGAAAGGAAAATCATCCCGTAGTTCATGTTTGTTATGAAGATGCCTTAGCTTATTGTGAATGGGCAGGAAGGCGGTTGCCCACTGAATCAGAATGGGAATATGCAGCAAGAGGTAATCAAAATAATACCGTTTATTTATGGGGAGATGATAGGTCCCAGTTATCAAAACGGGCTAATAGTTGGGAGGGAGAATTTCCTGTAAGTAACACTTTAGAAGATGGTTTTGAAAGAACGGCACCTGTAAAATCTTATCCGGCTAATGACTTTGGTTTATTTGATATGGCCGGTAATGTTTGGGAAATGACTACCGATTGGTATAACCTTAATTATTATGATGAACTAGCTGCCACAAATACCACGGTAATTAATCCGCAAGGGGCTAATAAAGCATACAATCCTAATAATCCATATATTCAAGAAAAGGTAATTAAAGGCGGTTCTTTTTTATGCAGTGATTCTTACTGTGCAAGCTATAGGGTTTCCGCTAGAATGGGAACTAGTATGGATTCATCTGCGGAACATGTTGGATTTAGAACTGTTGCTACGCCAGAAATGGTGATTGAAAACGATTAAAAAAAGCTTCAACATTTCTGTTTAAGGCTTTAATAAGATTCGACGATTTTTTATACTAGCATTGACATCATTTCTAATTCTATATGATGAAGTGGTTTAAACTTTTATGATTAACCAAAATTAAAAGTCATGGCCCCAGGCAAATTTCTGTTTTATAATACGTTCCTTTTCCAAATTTAGAAAATCCAGATAGGCTAATGCCACAGGTGATAAATTTTTAGACCTTAACCATATTAAATTCCACACCGTGTTGATGGGCAAGCCTTTAACAGGAACAATCTGTAAGTCTTTATTTTTAAGCTCATTTCTAATACCGATAAGTGGCATAACGGAACACCCCAGCCCTGAAAGAACCGCCTGTTTAACTGCTTCATTTGACGTTAGCTCCATCTTTTTTTTCACTGAAAATCGGTTCTTTGATATGAATGTTTCCATAGCATTTCTTGTAGCGGATCCTTGTTCTCTATAAATTAGGGGGAATTTCTCGAATAAATTCTTTTTTGTGAGGCTCTTACTTAATTTTAATTCACTACTAGCAACAAAGAAAAGTTTATTCTGCATGAGTTCTACCTTTTCAACCTTTAGTTTTTTTGGCAAAACCGATACTAATGCAAAATCGACTTCATTCATTTCTAAACTTTCAACAACTCTGGATTTATTGGTCACATCCATAATGAGATCAATCCCTTCATTTCGTTTCATGAAATCTGATAAAAAATAAGGCATTACATATTTTGCTGTTGAGACTATCGATATTTTGAGGCGACCTGAAAGCTGTCCTTTATATGCTAATGTTTTATAATTAATGGCATGTACCTGATTAACAATTTTTTCTGCAGCATTGGCTATTTCCATTCCAAAATCGGTGACGTATAATTGTCTGCCCACCACTTCTGTTAAAGGAATAGGAAACTGATCTTGAAAATTTTTAAGTTGTATTGATACTGCAGGCTGCGTCAAATACATGGCTTCTGATGCCTTGGTAATACTCTTTAATTCAGCAATTTTCAAAAAAATATGGAGTTGGTGAAGTGTATAGTTCATAAATATTTTTTATGTAAAACATAACAAATATAAATAAAAATAAATGAATATTATGTATAACCTTTGTGCCAACAAAAGAATAATCAATTACTAATAAATTTAAAAATCGAGTACAATGGAAACAAAGGAATTAAAGAAAACTGAAGAAGTATCCCAAAAAATTCAATTGGTTAAAGGCGAGTTTACGCCTTCTGAAGCATCTCATATTATCATGAATTTAATTGATGAAAAAATCAACTTTCACAAAATTCAAAGACTTCAGGTTTGGGAGGGCGATCACAAATGCAAAACAGACAAACTTGATGGACGTATTGAAGAGCTTGAAAAAGAAAAAATGATTGCAAAAGAATTCATCAACAGCACGAGAGGTCTTGGCCAGAATTTAAAAATCAATGGTATTCTCGAAATCAGTGTTGCTAAATAATGTCGAATTCAAACTTAAAAAAATAAATTATGCAATTTTCAAAATCAACATTTTTATCAATTTTGGGTCTAATGATCCTAATCTTCTTCATCGCAATGGCCTATTTGAATAATCATATTTTCTTGGACAAGATAATACTTTGTAGTTCTATTTTAGGATTGGTCTTATTCGCTAAAATAAGAGGTGAGAATAATGGAAATGAATCAAATTTAGATAACACTAAATATACTGATCTGACTTAGCAACAGGTCTATTTTGATAAGAAATCTTTTGCAAAAATCAGAAGATTTTATAAAATCAATATTCTTCACAAAATAAAATTATTTAAAAACTTAAAAATGACTCTTGAAAATAATTTAGATTTAAAAACCATTCAAAACAGTGTTGCTAAACATAAAGACGTCCAAAAGCCGATTACTGCTGGACTTGTAACTTCACTATTGTGGTTGATGTTTGCTGGCAATGTGGTTTATCTCATTGTTAACTTCGCCAATATGCCTAAATGGTATTTGGGAAATAGCTTTCATATTAATGGATTTACTATTTTAATCTGGACCACAGTTACCTTTTTCAGTGCCATTGTAAGTAGTTACGCAAATAGCTACCTTAAGGGTTTTAGATTTCATTCCCGGTTTATGATGCTTTGTTTGGGCTTTACATTATCTGTAATGCTCTTGGTAATGTCTAATCATATATTGCTTTTACTTTTCAGCTGGCTAATTATGGGCATTTTTATGTCTCAATTGATTGGTATTGATAAAACTTGGGGAGAGGCAAGAGAAGCTTCAAAATTTACCCAAAAGTACTTTTTAACAGGTACTTTCTTTTTGAGCATGGGTTTACTACTGCTCGTTTTTAAGAGTGGCGTGTTTACGGTAAGCGGATTGTCATCAGCCGTTAACGAGTTACCTCTTTATATTACGATGATATCAGCACTCTGTATAATTGCAGCAGCCATTGTACAGTCAGCAATTTACCCTTTTCATCGTTGGTTACTTTCTGCGATGACAGCACCTACGCCTGCCTCTGCACTTATGCATGCCGGCTTTGTTAATGGTGCGGGTATTTTATTGGCGTTGTTTGCTACGTTGTTATTCGCTTCGGACACCCTAACTATTCTTTTCATAATTGGAGGGTTTACAGCAATTATAGCGCAGTTTACAAAGCTGCTTCAGGTGAACGTTAAACAAAAACTAGCATGTTCTACCATTGCTCAAATGGGTTTTATGATTATGCAATGTGGTTTAGGATTTTTCAATGCAGCAGTAGTGCATTTAATTCTCCACGGATTTTATAAGGCCTATTTGTTTCTTTCCTCTGGAGAGGAAATAGCACAAACAAAACCTGAACAGCAAGTGCAACTAAAAATTAAGCCAATTCAAGCCATTGTAGTATTACTTTTTGGCGGTCTAGGTGCGGTTTTATTTGCGCTATGGACTGGAAAGGGAATGGCGATGGACAGCGGTGTATTTCTAACCCTAATAGTAGCGATAACCGTAGGGCAAGCAACCTATAATATTGTTAAGGAGCAAAGCTTATCTGTTGTGCAAAAAATTATGGTGCCCATTGTAATCTTTGTCGCTGGAATAGGTATTTATGCTTTAATGTATAATGGTGTTACTATTTTAATGTCTGATATGCCAATGATTGCACAACCATTGCCTTTGTCTTGGGTGCAAATTATATTTGGGATTATATTTCTGATTGGTTTTTTCATCATGAAATTAGGGGTTTACCGAAAGATTCCTTGGCTTTACGTAAAATTAATGAACATATCACAACCACATAAAAAATCAGTTTTAATGTATAAATCAAAATCGATATGAACCAATCTATTATAAACAGTATTGATGAAGCATCAAAGGTTATTGGAAAAACCTGGCCTTTATACACTTTTGTAGCTTCCAACCCATTATCGGGTTATGAAGATTCATCTTTTCAGGAAGCCGTAAGTTCTGCTGAAAAGCATTTTAATGCCCATTCCTTCCCAACGGCAAAACTTTATCTTCAAGCTTGGGAGAATGGAGATATTGACAGCGATATATTGGTTGCTCTCTTGCAGGAAAACGGATTATCAGAATCGCCAGAATACTATTTGGAACAGATAGAATTACAAAAATACTCGGAAGTACTAAACGTGAACCACGATGTAGATCGAATTATGGCAAAGTGGCTCGCGGCTTTTATGGATGAAGGTCTTGCTGAATGGGACATGCCATTTAAGAGTGAAGGGTTTTATGTAGCTTGGAGACATTTGGCAATCTATGATTCTGAATTGGGAATGACGCATTTAAAGGATATTCCAAAAACGAGTGAAGAAGCCTTAAAAAATATATTGAAAGAGCATTCAGAAAACGATTATGTCAGCATCTTTACTTATCATTTGGCAGCACTTCCTGGGTGGACGGGTTATATTAATCATCGCACAGCATCCGATTCAGACTGGAATCAAGACTTTCCAATAAGCTTGATGGATTATTTGGCTGCTCGCCTTTGGACAGCTCAAAAATTGAATATTTCAATACTGCCAGCAAGTAGTGAAAAGACTTCAAATAGCCCGGTGTCAAATCTTCAATACATTTGGTTAAAAGCCTGGGAACAAAGTTGGCAAAACCAATTGGTAAAAACCTTGGAAAATGAATCTATTGAAACCAATACCTCAAGTGAAAATGAAGTTCCATATGCACAAATGGTATTTTGCATCGACACGCGGTCAGAATTGATTCGACGACATGTGGAGTCAAAAGGTAATTATGAAACTTACGGTTACGCTGGATTTTTCGGTATTGCCATGGATTATGAGAACCTAAACGACGGTATCACACGAAAATCCTGTCCTCCAATTGTGTCTTCTGCCTATAAAGTATCAGAAACGGCACAATCAAACAAGGAACAAACATTTTTGAAATACGAAAAGAAAAATGAGGTTCTGAAATTTGGTAATTATTTTCTTAGACGCATGAAAAACATGTTACCTTCTGCTTTTGGGTATGTAGAAGGGTCAGGTCTTTATTACGGATCATCATTAATTGCTAGGACTTTGATACCCAGAAAGATGTATCAAATGAGCGCGCGAAACGCTTCCAAAATGGAAACGATTTGTCAACCTGATATCAATAAGGCGATAAATGAAGATGACGCTTCACTTGGAATTTCATTGGATGAAAAAGTAGGGATTGTGAAATCGGCATTTGATCTTATGGGCTGGAAACAGTTTGCGCCCTTGGTGCTTTTTGTAGGCCACGGGAGTCACTCTGCAAACAACCCGTTTAGTTCAAGTTTAGATTGTGGTGCCTGTGCTGCAAGCCCTGGAAGGCACAATGCTAGAATGCTCGCGAAACTTGCTAACTTATCTGAAGTTAGAAAAGTATTAGCGGAGACTCACGGTATAATGATTCCTCAGAACACTATTTTTATAGGTGCCGAACACAATACAACTACTGATGATATTGTCCTGTTCGATTCGCAAGTTCCTGATTCGCACGTGCAACTCGTTCAAAATCTAAAAACGAATTTATCAAAAGCACAGCAAACCGCTACTCAAGATAGACTTGGTGTAAATGGTAATAGCATTTCCTCAGCGCAAAAAAAAGCCAACAATTGGGGTGAAACCAGGCCTGAATGGGGACTTGCAAAAAACGCAGGCTTTATTGTAGGACCAAGAAGCTTAACCAAAAACACGAACCTAGATAGTAGTTGTTTTCTTCATTCCTATAGTTGGGAATTGGATACCAGCGGGAAAGCATTGGAAGGCATCATGCAAGGCCCAATGGTTGTAACCCAATGGATTAATAACCACTACTATTTTTCAACGGTGGATAATAACCAGTACGGAGGTGGTTCAAAAATTACCCATAATATTACAGGTAAATTTGGAGTTGTTCAAGGGAATGGTGGTGATCTCAAAATGGGTTTGCCGCTACAATCCTTATTCCAATCAGATGAAGTTATGTATCATAAACCATTGCGACTTTCTGTTATGATTCAAGCACCTATTAACCGAGTATCAGAAATACTTGCTGCAAACGGCAATCTGAAGATGCTTTTAGACAATGAATGGATTTATCTAATGGTGATGGACCCAACGCAGAGCAATGAAATTTTCAGTTATAAAAAATCAATACAATGGATATCTACATCTAATAAAAGCTTAATTACTAAAGTTCAAAAAAATGAAATTAATGAAACAGTATTAGCTGAAGTTATCTCATAAATACTAAAAGAAAGAAGTTTAACGGCCATCATTGATATTTTGATGGCCGTATTATTTTCATTGCTAACAGGCATAAAAACAACTCTGAATTTATTGGTCACATATTTTTTTTCATGAACTCAATACCACAAGGGAGGCGCATACCGCCAACCTCCACCAGCGCCCTTATGATCTTGTCGTGCTTGATGGACAGCAACGAGGCCATGCCCGTGGCTGTTGTATAAGAACTTGAACTTATCAGATAGACACTATATAAATCAGCAAAATTGTCCATCGCTTACGGGATTAAAGGTGTCGCTTTTTATGATGTTTTTGCGTAACGTGAGTTAGTAATATTATGGACAGGTTTTCAATATAAGTCCCCATTTGTTAGCAACAATAACTTTATCATGAGGGTTAAACAGCTTATCACTTAAAAGGTCTTTGAAACATTTTTCTTTTAATTCTTGTATCTCAAGGGCTTGATCTTTGTTGCTGTTATTAATAATTATAATAAGTTTTTCGTCTTTGTATTCTCGTTCAAATATTAGCAAATCTTTCTTATCATCAGCTAACAAAGTTTTGTAAGTACCTAACTGTAAAGCGATATTTTCGTTTCTTATATGAATAAGTTTTCTGTAATGCTCAAATAAAGGTTTGTTAATTTCAACTTTATCTGGCACGTGTTTAGATCCATCTGGGTTGTAAACATCATCCTCATATTTAATATCATCCCATAGCATCGGCTTTCTGCAATCAGGATCATTGCCTCCCCACATTCCAACTTCATCACCATAATAAATCATTGGTGCACCTACATAGGTCATTTGCATAATTGCAAATAATTTCTGTAATACTATATCTTCATTTTGTGGTTTTCGGGTTGAATAGTTTGGGTTGTTAAGCGCAATTGAATTATTGAAATAGTCTCCCCAGTTTCTAAAATTACCTATACCTCTGTTCACAATATGTGACCCTATTCTATTTGAATCATGACTTCCAAAAAGGTTTTGGGATACATACGCTACTCCCTGTGGATATAGTTCTCTAAGTTCCTCAAGTTTTTTATCATATTCAGTTGCTGATATTCTCATAGAATCTGGATTAAAGAAAAATTCTGCTGAAGCAAATGCAAAATTGTAATTCATTTCCCCATCAAACTCATCACCTTGCATATAAGGTTTTACTTTTTCTGGGACATCTACAATTTCTGCTGTCATATAAGCCTCTGGATTGATCGAGCGAACATGTTTTCTCCACTGTTTCCAAAAAGGGTGACCAATACAAAAAGCTACGTCTAATCGCCAGCCATCAATGCCAAATTCTGTTCCCATGCCCTTAGGATTCATCCATTTTTTGGTAGCATTAAATATGTATTGTTTGGGGCCTTCTACTATTCCCAAACTGTCTTCTTTAAATTCAGGCAATGATTTTACCCCAAACCAACCTTCATAATCGAATGTTGATCCTGTTTTTGGATCATCCCATGATTTGATAATGAACCAGTCTTTATAAGGTGAGTTTTGTTGATTTTTTAACACATCCTGAAAAGCAAAGCTATTATAACCTAGATGATTGAAAACACCATCAAAAATAATTCTCATTCCTCTATTATGTACTTCACTTATTAGTTTTAACACTAATTCATCTGCACTTGTCCAAACCCAAGTGGAAGGATCTAATGGGTTTTCGGTGGCTATCAATTTTCTATCGCCTTCTGGGTCTGGCCCAAAATTTGGATCAATATGGTGGTAGCTTTCCCCATCGTATTTATGATGGGATGGGGATTGAAAAATAGGATTTAAATAAATGGCTGTAATTCCTAAATCTTGTAAATAATCAAGCTTATTAATAATGCCTTGAATATCGCCTCCATATCGTCTTCTTATAAGATGTTTCCACATTTCAGGCTCACCATTATTTATTTCATAATCCTGAAGTTTATACCAATCACTTCCCCAAGGGTGAATTTCCCACGACTTAGGCAGTTCTTGTGGGTCTGCACCTTTAATATCTGCCAAAGTTGGATTGTTGCTTGAGTCTCCATCTCGAAACCGCTCAGGAAATATTTGATACCATACTACTGTTTTTGCCCATTGAGGCACAAACTCTTTATTTTTGACAGATTGTTCAGGGTTTTTGTCAGTCTGGTTACATCCAACAACCAAGAATAGAAAAAGAAGCATCAATCCGCTAAATTTTATTTCTTTGAAGAATTTATTTTTCATGTGTTTATATCTAATGTTTTTTATTGGTCACATGTAGCATCCATTTAATCATTCCCTTGGGTATCAAGATTTAGTTATGGATGTTTCATGTGTTTATATTTATTGTTTTTTATCGGTCACCCCGATTGTTGTCGGGGCAAGCTATGTAGCATCCACATAATCATTCCCTTATGTGATTATGGTTTTAGTCATGGATGTTTCATGATGTTATTTTTTAAAAAGTATTTAACTAATGGCCAAACAGATCTCATCTTATATAATGAATGTATCTTGGGTTTGTAAAATTAAAAAAGCTTCAACAAATATTGAAGCTTTTTTAACTCATGTCTTTGCTATTAATTTGCTCTGGTATTATAAGAGTTTTACAAGTTTAGTGACTTGTTGTTGACCTGAGTTGTTTGTGATTTTTAAAATATATAAACTTCTCGATAAGTTTGAAATATCAAAAGACTCACCTTTATCGAAATCACCTTTGAATTCTTTTACCAATTTTCCTGTTAAATCGAACACTTTCAAATTGCTCACATTTTTGTTTATTGAAAATGTATTTTGTGCTGGATTAGGGTAAACAGCTAAATTTAAATTAGATTCAAAATCTTCTGTTCCTAAAGTTGAAGCTTGATTCCCATAAATCTTAAAGCCTCCCGCAGGAATATTGATAGGAGTTGTAACGTTGGTAACATTCATGGATGTGCTTCCAGTTCCATCCATTAAATCGTACCAGGTTCCTGTATATGGGAAATTGGGCGTAATATTTTGAGAGGTCAACCCGAAATTGGAAAGTATCACCACATTTTTTAAATCTGTTGATGGCAATGCATCATCCCAGATATAAATTTTCGGGGTTAAATTGGAAGATCCTGTTTCGATGGAATAATCGCCTTCAAAAACGGCTTCAGCGGTCTTGAGTTCTATTAACCTGGACCAGTCGTTATAAATTTGATTCCTGTTGGGATCGCCCAACCAATTATTTACCCATTGTGGTTGTGGTTTAGTGTCTAATTTACAATCGCCATCGCTCCCACCGGGTACGTTTACACTACCATCATTACAGGTAAAAATGGAATTTTCCATCCCCAAATCGGCAAAATGCCAGATCATTTTTGGACCTGGAACCGTTAAGCTTACAGCACCTAAAGCAGACATTCTGGACAGAGCCGTATTAAGGTCTTTTACATCGTAACCCCCACTGCTGTTTCCAAATGTAACGTTTTTATACATCAAGCGCTCCTCATCATGGCTTTCGGGGTAGCCCATAACACGCTTGCCTGTAAACCCGTGGCTTAAATGCCCAATTCGGCTAATATCTGTATTTGAAGCGAAGCCCATGGTTAACTGATTGTACTGGTCGGTCATTTTGCTCCACATCATAATCCCTTTGCCTTCGTCAATGCGGTAATCTGCCCATTGTTGCTCTTCGTTGTCTTGTCCTAGATGTTCGAAAATAACATAGTGTGTTTCATCTAAACTCCAAGAATAATCAGCATAATCTTTTAAAACATCTATCCTATCTTGTTGATAGTTATTAGTGCAACCCTCATCATTAGCAGAACAATTTTGTGTAAAGCCTTTGGTCAGATCCCATCGGAAGCCATCAATCTTGAAGTCTTCAATCCAATGTTTTACAACGCGTTTTGTATACACTTTTGTAAATGAATTAGAATGATTAAAATCGGATCCAACACTATAACTATGAGTTGCAACCTGGTTAAAATAAGGGTTTTCAGAACTTGGGTCGCCCCAACCGTCGCCATCTGGGTCGTCCATCCACATGCGTACCATCGGGTTTCTGCCAAAAGCATGGTTTAACACGATGTCCAAAATAACCGCGATATCGTTTTGATGGCACAAGTCTATAAATTCCTTAAACTTAGCTTCGGTACCATAATATTTATCCAGTGCCATGTGGAACGATGTGTTATAACCCCAACTTAAGTTGCCTTCAAATTCCATGTTAGGAAGCAGTTGTATGGCCGTTACATTTAAGTTTTTAAAATAGTCTATCTTATCTATTAAGTCCTGGTAATTTTGATCCTGGTCAAAATCCCTCATTAAAACCTGATATACCACTAGATCTTCTTTTTTGGGTTTTGAAAAGTTGGTAACCTGCCAGTTGTATGGAGTCTGTCCTGTTTGTAATACCGTAACTTCACGTTCTTGGCCAGCCGGATAGGTTGGTAAATTAGGGTATGTGCTTGCTGGGATAAAGGGGTCATCAAAAGGCGAGAGCACCAATGTGGAATATGGGTCAGCAGTTTTAACTAATGTCGGAGAATTTGCTAGAGGAGTTTTATCAACTACCCAATATTGATAGGTTTCAATTTGACCGGAAGTTAATCCAGTTAAAGTAATCCAGAACTTATTATTTCGTGAAGGATCGCGTTTCATGGCATAGGTTGCATCAGGTTCCCAGTTATTAAAACTTCCAGCTACATATACAAAGTCTTTATTAGGTGCATAAAGCACTAAAACAGCTTCAGTATCACTGAGGTAAGTAATTCCATCAAGATACGTTTGGGGCATAATACTAAAATCGCTTCCAGGATCTATTAATGCAGAAAATGATTTTGTTTTGGTGTTACCACTTACAGTTACCTCTAAAACATAGTTTTTATTAATGGTTACATTCATATCTGTAAAAGCATATGATGAAATACCAGATTGTGAATTAATAGTACTTCCATTTGCTTTAAGCACGTAATCAGCATTACCACCGGTATTGGTTGCAGTAACACTTAAATTAGCACCAGAATTTAAAATGTTTATTGAATTAGTAGGTAACGTTAGAGATACTTGAAATAAACCTACATCGGCTGTATAATCTTCAGATTGTTTGTTTCCTGAACCATCTTTAGCTTTAATAAGAAATCCTATTCTACCTATACCCGTTCTATTATAAAAAGAAGTTGGAGTAAATGAAATAGTATATTCATCAGAAGCAGAATTATAGGCTAAACGATTTGCTTCATTTGAATTTGTCCAATCGCCGTTTGTAGGACAATCTTGTTGATTTGCTAAATTAGAATCAAAAGACCAAGACCATAAATAAAGAGCATTATTTGTAACGCCCCAAACTGCTTCATCTATAGTTGTACCATCAAAAGTTAAGGTAATATTATTTGTTTCTTCAAAAGGATTTGGAGAAATGGTGTAAGTTACATCTTGTTTTTGCGCATAGTTTATTGCGGAATACAAAAACAGAATAAGTATTGTAATTTTTTTCATAATAGTGTTTTTTTAATGTAAAGAGGTTGTACTATTAATTATAATACAACCTCTTTTAAATCTATTTACATAGTTATATGTTTCTATCTTTTTCCTAATAAATATTTAGGACCTTCAGGATCATTAAAATCTATACTAATAACATAGTTCCCTGCCGTTGAAGCAATATTATTGTCAGAGTCAGTATCCAAAATATTATCCCCAGTAGCATCACCATAACTAACATCCCAAGCATTATTTTGGCGGAACTTAATTTCACCATCTAAAAGTGTAATATTTTCAGCAAACCAAACACCTGGTTGAATTTCTGTTAATGCTGCATCTGGTCCTGCACCACCCCAATCATTAAAACCAGAACCTACAACACCATATATATTTGCAGATTCAACAGTATAGGTATTATCGTTTAGGTTTAATGTAATTAAGTAATGCCCAGCTACTGAAGCGATATTATTATCTGCATCTGTGTCTAAAACACCATCTGCTGTTGCATCTCCCAAAGCGACATCCCAAGCATTATTCATTCTAAATTTAATTTCGCCATCTAGCAATTTTACACCAACTTTAAACGTATCAGTAGTGTAATCGTAATAGAATTTTGCATCTGGTCCAGCACTACCCCAATCATTATAACCAGAACCTACAACACCCCAAGAAAAAGGTTCTATGGTGTAAGCATTATTATTGGTATCGATGGTAATTTTGTAATTTCCAGCTGTTACAGCAATATTATTGTCATTGTCCGTATCTAAAACCCCATCATTATTGGCATCACCTAAACTTGAGTCCCAAGCATTATTTTCACGAAATTTAATTTCACCGTCAAGCAAATTAACATATGATACAATAACTCCAGGAACTGAAGTCGTGTAAAAAGGAGCATCTTTAGGCCCATCTGCTGCTGCCCAATTATTATAGCCTGAACCTACAACACCCCAGCTAGCAATCTCAAAAGCACCACCGCCACCTACTACTATTTCTGGTAAAACCACTGTAAGTTCTTGAATGTTAGAATATGTTGGCAAACCATTATCTATACCTACAGAAGCCTTAATTCTGAAATAAAGTTCTCCTGTATTTGGGTTATCAGTATCAGGGTCGTTATCTAAACCTGCAGCTTCTGCAAAGCCTAACATTTGCCCTATAGTAACTGCTAATTCATTTCCTGAAGTCGTGCTAATGGTAGTAGCATCAGTAAAATCTCCAAGTATAGAGTTTTCTAATTCGTAAGTCACATTGGTAGGAACACCAAAGTTGGCATCATTCCAAGTGAAACGTTCACCTAAATTTTTTGAAGCAGCAACTGTTAATACGTATTCTTCTAAAAAAGTATTAGAAAAGTTTATACCTTCTGTTGGTTCTTGAGCAGTAAATACCAAATCATCTTCTTGATCACAAGAATTTAAACCTATTAAGGCAATGATTAATAATCCTATTATTCTTATATTTTTCATTTTAATCGTTTTATTTGGTTATAGTTTTTTTAATATCCTGGGTTTTGAGTTAAGTTGGGATTTGCCTGTAAAGCGGATGAAGGAATAGGGTAAACATTATATGTAGCTGGAATTGAAGTGCCGTTTAATACACCGCCTTTCCATGGCCATAAATAAGAACCACCTGTAAACATTCCAAAACGTATTAAATCTGTACGTCTATGGCCTTCTAAATTTAATTCTCTACCACGTTCATCAATTATAAATTGCTCAGTTAAATCACCTTGGGTAATTGTACTTGCTTTAGAACGTGTTCTAACATTATTTACGTATTGTACCGCTGTTCCCAAATTTGCGTTTGAAGCACCTCTTACTGCACATTCTGCATACATTAAATAGGCATCGGCTAATCTAAACAACGGGAAATCGGTACTGGAAAATTTTGATGGCACTGAAGTACCTGAAAAATTGGTATTTCTAAATTTAATAGAAGGATACCCATCTGTCCATTCTTTATAATCTGTCATTTCATAACTATGTCCATCAGTCCAAAACAGACTAGCCCTAACATCCGTAGTTGTCCCTAAATCACCAAATAGACCGTACCAAGCTTTTGAAGACCTGTGTCCTCCCCAACCTTCTGTAGCTCCAAACTGTGCTAAAGGTGTGGTATCTGCATTTAAACTCCCGTTTACTATATAAGTTGTATTACCAAAACTCTGACTTACTTGAGCATCAGCTATTAAAGGGAAAATAATTTCATTAGATGTATTATTATCTGCCGAAAATAGGCTAACAAAATCTGTGGCTAAACTATATGGCCCTTCAGTAATAACCTTATTAGCATAAGTGGCGGCATCTTCATATCTAGCAGTGCCAGTATATACTTCGGCATTTAAATATAATTTTGCCAATAACATTTGAGCTGCCCCTTTTGTAGCTCTACCGTAGGTATTGGTATCCGACAACAAAGGTTCGATAGCCAATAACTCAGATTCAACGAAATCAAACAATTCTTGTCTTGAAGCTTCAGGAAGCGATTCTGTTTGTCCATAATTCTCTTCATTAGCAAGTACACCTTTTCCGAAAACATCAATTAAATAAAAGTTTGCAAGTGCTCTAATAAATCTAACCTCAGATATAATACCCTCTTTATTTTCTACCTCAACATTTGGTAAAATGGATAGCAGGTTATTACACTGTGGAATGGTAAAGAATATTCTATTATATAAGTATCTAAAGAATTTGTTTTCTGGTGTCCAATCACTAGTTGTAGTTAATTGGTCTAAACCATTATCGCCCCAACGATTTTTCATGGCATCAGCTGCGAAATCCTGTAGGTTTACAATGCCTCTTAAAAAAGGTGATTCTCCAGCGTCGTCACTAATGTCTGAACTACCAGAACCATCAGGTCCAGAAAGTGCGAAAGAACCATAAAGTCTAGATAAAATACCTTCCACTGCTCGTGGGTCTTGAGCTAAAAGCTCGTCTAATGATAATTCTATTTTTGGGTCTGTATTTAGGTCGTCTGTACAACTAAATACTGTTGTAAAAACAACTATTAGCCCTAATAGAAATTTTAACGTGTTATTTTTCATGTTTTTCATAGTTTAAAAATCAATATTTACACCTAAATTATACACCGTTGCTCTTGGGTAAAAGTCATTATCAATTCCTGTGAAATTCTCAGGATCCTGTCCCGAATAATTTGTAATAAGGAACGGATTATTAACAGCAGCATAAACTTTAAGTGTTGCATTTTTTAACACATTTGTTAAAGTGTGACCTAAAACAATGTTTTCGAATCGTAAAAAAGAAGCCCCTTCTATAAAATAATCAGAGTACTGTACAGGATCCAAAATATCTGTAAATACGGGGTTTGCTTCTCCAGTAAAAAAGTTTAAAGAGTTAACAAAAAACGTACCGTCTAACGATTTCGCATTATCAATAGCACCATGTGTTAATTTTCTAGAGTTATAAATCTCTCCGTCCAACTGACCTCTAAGGCTTGCGCTCAAATCCCAGTTTTTGTAATTCATATTAAAACCAAAACCAAAGGTCCAATTAGGTTGAATAGCTCTGTAATATCTATCGTCTTCCGTAATTCTACCATCATCATTTAAGTCAACAAAAGAACCTAAAATGGGGTCGCCATCTACATCATAAACTTGCTTAAGCACCCAAGCAGAACCTGCTTGCTTACCTAAAGCATGTCTTAATAATATGTTTCCTGTTCCAATAGCTAAACCACCATTTGGTGCGTTAATTTGTTCTACACCCTCTAAATTGGTAACCTCAGTAAAGTTGTATGATAAGTTTCCGTTTAAGGACAAGTTAAAATTATCATTTTGAATGGGGTTTAAGTTTAAATTTAATTCAAAACCTTTACTTTCAGTATCACCCACATTTTGAATAACCTGATCACTCAATGCTTGCCCAGGAGGAACAGTCGATAATACTAATAAATCGGTTGTTTCTCTTTTATAAATATCAAACGAACCTGAAATAAAGTTATTATTAAAGAAATCAAAATCTACACCTAGGTTATAGGTTGTTGTTTTTTCCCAAGTTAAATCTGGGTTAAACTCTTTAGCATTATATAAGTTTACGCCTGAAATATACTGACTTTGAGGAGATCCTATCTCAAACAGTGGAATAGATGGATAAAACCCCACTTGACCTGAAATATCTTGCTGACCAGTTTTACCCCAACCCAAACGTATTTTAAAGTCGTTTACAAAATTCACATCCTTTAAAAATGTTTCTTCCTTAACTTTCCAAGCTAAAGCTGCCGAAGGAAAATATCCCCATCTGTTTTCTTCCGTAAAAAATGAAGAAGCATCAGCTCTAAATGAAGCTGTTAATAAATATCTGTTTCCTAAATTAATATTAGCTCTACCAAAAAAGGATTGTAAATTTAATTCATTAAAAAAACGTTTATTGGGATTATTAGGATCTATGTTAGGTACCCTATCACCAGTTACCCCATCATTATCTAAGTCATATTCACTAGGATCTAAATCAGTTGAAAAATCAGGATCCCCAAAATATTCGTCTTTATTTCCATCGTTCTTAAAATTTTGATAGGAATACCCTGCTTGAATATCAAAGTTATTTATAAAAGAATTGTCAAACTCTTTTCTATAAGCTAAGTAAGACTCCATAGTTGTATTAGTAATATGTTGTCTTTCAGCATAAGATACTCCTGGTTGTAAAATATAAGTACCGGTAGGCAAAGGGTTATCAGGATCTGCACTGAAAATTTGAGTATAACTGTTAAGCGCATTTTCAGAAAATCGCTCCTCAATATCAGCTCTAGAGGCCTCTAAGCCCAAATTAACTACAGCGCGCAATTCTGGTAAAAAATGCATTTTATAGTCTAACTCAATATTACCTAATAAACGTTGCACTTTTTCAGGTCGTTGTCTTTGCAATAAAACCCCCAATGGGTTAGTAGAACCAGCTTTTGCGTTTGGGTCTAAACTACCTGGCGCTTGCAATTGCTGATAAAATCCACCAAAAATAGAATTAGCATCATAAATTGGTTTTGTAGGATCCATAGATATAGCGCCACCTATTGCACCGCCTTCATCTACAGCATTTTTGTTTACTGATGTTCCTTTGGCATTAAAATCTACTTTTAAATGGTCATCAAAAAACTTAGGCGTTAATCTTAATGACGCAGTAACTCTTTCATAATCATTTGTTTTTACAACACCTTCTGTTTCGTTATAACCCACGGAAGCTCTTAAAGGAACCTTGTCAAATAAATAAGCTCTAGCACTAAAATTATAATCTTGAGTAACAGCAGTTCTATAAATAGCATCTTGCCAATTTGTATTATAAATAGCTCTATCGCCTGCGGGTGTATTAAATACACTAAATGGCTCATCAGTGTCAACTGAACCAACAGGCACGCCAATGGAACTGATATCATCTGGAAAATAAGTATTAGCAAATCTTAAAAACTCATTTCCATCAAAAACTGAAACTTGATTGCTTCTAGTAATTTCACTTAAAGAGGTTCTGGCAGAAAAATTAAACTTTGCTTCTCCAGAAGTTCCCTTTTTAGTTGTAATAATAAGCACACCGTTAGAAGCACGCGAACCATAAATAGCAGTTGCAGATGCATCTTTGAGCACAGTGAAACTTTCAATATCATTAGGGTTAATAAGGTTTAATGGATTTCCAACACCAGCAACACCACCATTATCCAGTGGCACCCCGTCAATTACTATTAAAGGCGCATTGTTGCCTGAAAGTGATGAGCCCCCTCTAATTCTAATATTTGGCGCCGCATCAGGTTGCCCACCAGCACTTGTAATTCTTACACCAGCAGCTTTACCTTGTATTAATTGATCGGGTGACATTACAGCCCCTTGATTAAAATCTTTAGAAGAAATGACATCAACAGATCCTGTTAAGTCTTCCTTCTTTACACTACCATAACCAATAATAACTATTTCATCCAGCTGGGCAGTATCTTCTTTTAATTGAACATTTAATGTTGCTTGACCGGAGAATGTAATTTCCTGTGGTTGATAGCCAATATAAGAAAAGACCAAAACATCTCCATTGTTGACTTCTAGTGTGTAATTACCATCAAAATCTGTCGCAGTTCCAGTTGATGTGCCTTTTATAAAGACATTTACCCCTGGTAGCGGTATAGAAGTTGATTGTTCTGTAACTGTTCCTGTTAAGCTTGTTTGGCCAAATACAATGATTGGTGCAAAAAACAGAAAAAACAGTAAACTATTAATAGTTGTTTTCATACAATGTTATTAATTTAATGAGTAATTTAGTTTGTTATATTTTCACTTCTCGATGATAAATTTATGTAAAGAAATGGTTAAGAAATAATTTTCAATTACGAAATTCTTAGCGAAAACGTTTTCGTGTTGACAACTTTTTAATTTTTGATCGAAATATTGAGGAAAACGAATAATTAACAGAATTGTTTAATACCTTTATCTTAGAATATTTTAAAGGTTTGTAATTATAAAATTTAATGAAAAGAAAAATTACTTTAAAACAAATAGCTAGAGAGTTAGATGTCTCTATTTCAACGGTTTCTAAAGCACTAAGTAACAGTAAAGAAATTAGTGAAGATACCACCCAAAAAATTCAAGCTTTTGCTAAACTTTATAATTATAAACCCAATAATATTGCGCTTAGTTTAAAAAATAGAAAGACTAAAACCATAGGTATTTTAATTCCTGAAATTGTGCACCATTTTTTCTCAACCGTAATTCGAGGTATCGAGAGAATTGCTAACAGGCGAGGCTATAATGTTATAGTTGGTTTATCTAACGAGTCGTTTACTAAGGAGATTATAAACATGGAACTCCTCGCAAATGGCAGTATAGATGGGTTTATTTTATCTATTTCAAAAGAAACATTGTTAAAGCAAGATTATCATCATTTTAATGCCACTATAAATCAAGGCATGCCCATAGTTATGTTTGATCGAGTGGTAAATGAAGTAGATTGTGATAAAGTAATTGTTGACGACTTTAATGGCGCAGCAAAAGCCGTAACCAAACTTATTGAAAACGGGTGCAAAAACATAGCGCTCATTACTACCATGGATTATGTAAGTGTGGGCAGATTAAGAACTCAGGGGTATTTAGAAGCCCTAGAAGAAAACAACATTATTGCAAACCCAAATTTAATATTAAAAATTGATGATAGTTTAGATGTTGAAAATCATGTAGAAATATTGGAAAATGAAATCGGATTATTTTTTAAGGCAAATTCAAAAATAGACGGCCTTTTTGCCGTAAACGAGCTTTATGCGGTAACCGCAATGAAAGTGGCCAGAAAACTAGGATTTAGTATTCCAGATGATATTCAAGTTATTGGTTTTACTGATGGGGTACTATCAAAACATGCCACACCCAGCCTTACAACCGTTAGTCAACATGGGCAAAAAATGGGAGAGCAAGCGGCAAATTTACTTATAGATAGATTAGAAGCAGAAGATGTTGAAACCGAACAATACTTTACTAATAACGACACAAAAAAAGACTTTATAAAAATAGTTTTAGAGACCGAAATAATTGAAAGAGAATCGACTAAGTAGGCCGTATTCAGTTTTCAGTCGCAGTTTTCAGTCGCAGTCTTCAAATAATTAGGATCAAGACCAACTCCACTCCGCAGCAGTTCCCCTTCCTTTGGAGGGTTAGGAGGAGGAAGTCGCAGTTTTCAGTCGCAGTAAACAGAACCAAGAATCGAACCACTCCGCAGCAGTTCCCCTTCCTTCGGAGGGGGTTAGGGGGAGGAAGTCACAGTTTTCAGTAGGATCTGTGTAAACACGTATCTCCCATCTTCGGTCTCCCGTCATCCGTCCATTTCCCTTAGATCCCTGATCTGTCTTTCAGCAAATTAAAGTCCTATTAAAATCAGTTTTAGAAAAAAACATTAGGAATAATTAAAATCTTTTATATCTTTGAACCAAATTCAAAACTTATATTTTCACTTCTCACAAATAAGTTTTGATAAGTTATATTAAAAAGAAACGCGTTTAAAAGCGTTGTTTTATATTTAGATTAATATAAAATCGCTTATCAAATAGTATTCATTTAAAACATACTATTTAATGGAAAAGCGTCGATTAAGTTTCTGGCAAATCTGGAACATGAGTTTCGGGTTTCTTGGAATCCAGATGGGTTTTGCCCTTCAAAACGCCAACGCAAGTAGAATTCTTCAAATTTTCGGTGCCGATGTTCATGAACTGTCATGGTTTTGGATAATTGCGCCCTTAATGGGCTTAATTGTTCAGCCAGTAATCGGACATTATAGTGATAAAACTTGGGGGCGGTTTGGCAGAAGAAAACCGTACTTCTTAGTTGGGGCCATTTTAGCCTCTATTGGTCTTGTGCTTATGCCACAAGCCGATATTTTTATAGCATTTTTACCAGCCTTATGGGTTGGTGCAGGCATGCTCATGATAATGGACGCCTCTTTCAATATTGCCATGGAGCCTTTCCGTGCTTTGGTAGGTGATAACTTAAGAACAGATCAACGTACTTTAGGATTCAGTGTACAAACCGCTTTAATTGGTTTTGGTGCTGTAATAGGGTCTTGGTTACCTTATGCACTTACCAATTGGTTTGGTGTTTCAAACGAAACAGTTGCGGGAGTAGTTCCAGCTAATTTAATCTGGTCGTTTATAATTGGAGCTGTGATTTTAATTATTTCTATTTTAATCACCGTTACTACTACTAAGGAATATTCACCTGAAGAACTTGAAGGTTTCGAGGATGAGCAAGCTCATACCGAAGCTATGCATGATGCTGGAGAACAAGAAAAATCTAGTTTGATGGACATTTTTGATGATTTCAAAAAAATGCCAACAACCATGCGCCAATTAAGCTGGGTACAGTTCTTTTCTTGGTTTGGATTATTTGGCATGTGGGTTTTTGCAACTCCAGCCATTGCGCAACATACTTATGGTTTACCTTACACAGATAGCAGTTCTGCTATGTATCAAGATGCAGGCGATTGGATAGGTATTCTTTTTGGGGTTTATAATTTAGTCTCTGCTTTTTACGCTTTTGCACTGCCTTATATTGCAAAAAAGATTGGCAGAAAACGCACACATTCCATATCCTTAATCATTGGAGGTTTAGGGTTACTTTCCATTTACATTATGCCTGACAAAAACTGGCTTATCGTTTCTATGATAGGTGTTGGCATTGCTTGGGCAAGTATTTTGGCCATGCCTTATGCAATTTTGGCAGGTTCTATTTCTCCAAAAAAAATGGGTGTTTACATGGGTATTTTCAATTTCTTTATTGTAATCCCTCAAATTATCAATGCCTTAATTGGCGGACCGCTTGTAAAATATGCTTATGGTAATCAAGCCATATTTGCTTTAGTTATGAGTGGTGTAAGTTTTTTAATAGCAGCATCTTTAGTTTATAAAGTAAAAGATGTTGATGATATCGTTCAATAAAATAATAACAAAACTCTTAACCCGCCCGAGTGAGAGTTTCCCCTTTGGGGGTTAGGGGGCATAGAGGATGAATAAAATAGGAGTTATTTTCGATTTAGATGGTGTTATAGTCGATACCGCAAAATATCATTTTTTGGCATGGAAAAACCTTGCCGATAACTTGGGTTTTGAGTTTACCAAAACAAACAACGAACTTTTAAAAGGTGTTAGTCGGGTAAGGTCATTAGAGATTCTTTTAGATATTGGAAAAGTGAAACTTTCTGAAGAGAAAAAACAAGAATTTCTAAAGAGTAAAAATGAAGATTATCTGGGCTACATCACAAAAATGGGCACTGATGAAATTCTTCCCGGTGCTTCAGAATTATTAGATACACTGGATGGATTGGGCATAAAATATGTGTTGGGTTCAGCAAGTAAGAATGCGCCATTAATACTAAAGCAAGTTGGTCTTTTTGAGCGTTTTTCAGGTATTGTAGATGGGAATAGTGTTTCAAAAGCAAAACCAGACCCAGAAGTATTTTTAATAGGCGCAAAAAAGCTAAATCTTAAACCAGAAAACTGTATTGTTTTTGAAGATGCCATTGCAGGTATTGAGGCGGCAAATAAAGCGAACATGATTTCAATAGGAATTGGGGATAAAAATGTTTTAAGTGAAGCCGATTTCAACTTTAACAACTTAATCGAAGTCAGTACAGGTTTTATAAAAGAATTAGTAAAGAACAAAGAAAAGAGAACATAGAATAAAGAAAAAAGAATCAAGACCCGCATCCTTCCGTTCTGGTTCCCCCTCCTTCGGAGGGGGTTAGGGGGAGGAAAAAAATAGAGAAAAGTAGTTTTCTCGAAATAATAGAATTTTAAATAAGAAATAGAAGGATATCGATTATAAAGTCTAACGGCGAAGCGGTCTATATTCTATTCTCAATCATCAATAAAAAAATGAATCAAGATTATATAAAACCAGATAATTGGTCAATCATAGAAGAAGGCTTTGATGCTAATCGTGTAGAGTCTTCCGAAAGTTTATTTAGTATTGGTAACGGAGCCATGGGCCAACGTGCCAATTTTGAAGAACATTATTCTGGCCCTACGTTTCAAGGCAGTTATATTGCCGGTGTGTACTACCCAGATAAAACGCGCGTAGGGTGGTGGAAAAACGGCTACCCAGAATATTTTGCCAAAGTATTGAATGCGCCTAGTTGGATTGGTATTAACGTATCCGTTAACGGTGAGCAATTAGATTTATATACATGCAAGCTGGTAGAAAACTTTAAAAGGGAACTCAACATGAAAGAGGGTTGGTTGTCGCGACGTTTTAAAGCAACTCTTAAAAACGATATTCAAATAGAAGTTGAAACCAAACGTTTTTTAAGTTTAGATTTAGATGAAGTTGGAGCCATTCATTATCAAATAAAACCAATTAATAAGGATGCTGATATTATTTTTCAACCTTATTTAGATTCGGGTATTACTAATAAAGACACGAATTGGGATGATAAATTTTGGGATACCTTAAATGTAACCCATAAAAACCATCAGGCTTTTATTCAGGCAAAAACCATGAAAACAGATTTTTACACCTGTACATTCATGGAATCTAAGGTTTTTATTAATGGTAAATCGGTTTTAAATCAACCCAATATCCAAGCAGGTTCCAATCATGTTTCTTTTACTTACCAGCATCATGTTAAAAAAGGCGAAAGCTATGCCATACAAAAGTATGGTGGGTATACCGTAGATAGAAATCATGATAAAAACGAATTGGTTTCAGTGGCAAAAAAGGTTTTAAAAATTGCGACAAAAAAAGGCTTCAATCAATTATTAAACGATCAGAAACTTGCTTGGGCAGAAATTTGGAACATGTCAGACATTACTATTTCCGGTGATGTAAAGGCGCAACAGGGTATCCGATTCAATATATTTCAATTAAATCAAACTTATTTAGGGCGAGATTCCAAATTAAATATTGGTCCTAAAGGATTTACTGGCGAAAAATACGGTGGCAGTACCTATTGGGATACTGAAGCCTATTGCATTCCATTTTACATGGCTACCAAAGATCAGAAAGTAGCACGAACCCTTTTAGAATACCGTTACAACCATTTAGAAAAAGCCATTGAAAATGCCGAAAAATTAGGCTTTAAAAACGGGGCTGCATTATACCCAATGGTAACTATGAATGGCGAAGAAAGCCATAACGAATGGGAAATTACCTTTGAAGAAATACACAGAAATGGCGCTATTGCATTTGCTATCTATAACTACCACCGTTACACAGGCGATTATAGTTATATTCCTGAAAAAGGTCTGGAGGTTTTAATCGGGATAGCTCGTTTTTGGTATCAACGCGCTAATTTTTCAACAGCTAAAAACAAGTACGTTATTTTAGGTGTTACAGGGCCAAATGAATATGAAAATAACGTAAACAATAACTGGTACACTAATTATTTAGCACAATGGTGCATTAATTACACAATTGAAAATATAAGCAAAATTGAAGAGGAACATGCCTCGGATTTTACTAGGGTCATGAAAAAAGTGAAGCTGACTACTCTAGAATTGGCAGAATGGAAAGCAGTTGCCGATAATATGTATTTTCCGTTTTCAGGGAAACATAATATCTTCCTTCAACAAGATGGTTTTTTAGATAAGGAACTGATTACAGTTGCAGATTTAGATAAATCGCAACGCCCCATAAACCAAAAATGGAGTTGGGATCGCATTTTACGTTCGCCATACATAAAACAAGCGGATGTTTTACAAGGATTTTACTTTTTTGAAAACCATTTTACAGATAAAGAATTAGAGCGTCATTTCGATTTTTACGAACCGTTCACGGTTCATGAAAGTTCGTTGTCGCCTTGTGTACACAGTATTCAAGCCGCAAAATTAAACAGAATGGAGCAAGCATATACGTTTTATTTAAGAACATCGCGGTTGGATTTGGATGATTATAATCACGAAGTACACGAAGGGCTGCACATTACCTCTATGGCTGGAACTTGGATGAGTATTGTTGAAGGTTTTGGCGGTATGCGCGTGAAAAACAATCAATTAGCCTTCACACCAAAAATACCAAAACAATGGGATTCCTATTCATTCAAAGTAAATTTTAGAAACAGCATCATTAAGGTAAACGTTTGCCGAAACGACACTAAGTTTGAATTGGAAAGTGAAACCGAATTACAGGTTTTAGTAAATAATAAACCCGTTACTATACAACCCAATGATTTAGTTAGCATTTAATTTAAAATTATATAAATGAAATCATTAATAAAAACACTTGTCATTTTGTTTTCAGCTTTTGTGGTTAACGCACAGGAGCTAAAATCTCCAAACGGACAATTAACCATGATATTTTCCATTGAATCTAATGGCATTCCAACTTATAAGTTGTCCTATAAAAACAAATCTGTTATAAAACCAAGTCATTTAGGTTTGGAATTAAAAGATGATGAAAAGTCGTTACTGAATGACTTTACGATTTCAGATACGGAAACAGCAACTTTTGATGACACTTGGCAACCTGTTTGGGGCGAAGAAAAAGAAATTCGTAATCATTATAACGAATTGGCAGTAACGCTTACGCAAAATGAAACCAATCGTATTGTAGTAATTCGTTTTCGCTTGTTTGATGACGGGTTAGGGTTTCGCTATGAATTTCCAGCTCAAAAAAACCTCGTGTATTTTGTCATCAAGGAAGAAAGAACACAATTTGCTATGACAGGCGATCATACAGCGTTTTGGATTCCAGGGGATTACGATACACAAGAGTATGATTATACAGAGTCCAAATTATCTGGGATAAGCCAAAAGTTTGATAATGCCGTCACAGAAAACGCTTCGCAGGAACAATTTTCTAAAACAGGTGTACAAACGGCATTAATGATGAAAACCGATAATGGCTTGTATATTAATATTCACGAAGCAGCACTTATTAATTATTCCTGTATGCATCTTAATTTGGATGATAAAAACATGATTTTTGAATCACATTTAACACCAGATGCTAAAGGCGATAAAGGTTATATGCAAGCTCCATGTAATTCACCTTGGCGTACCATTATGGTTAGCGATGATGCCCGAGATATTTTGGCTTCAAACATCACATTGAACTTAAATGATCCTTGTGCCATAGAAGATACATCTTGGATAAAACCCGTAAAATACATAGGTGTTTGGTGGGAAATGATTACCGGTAAAAGTTCGTGGGCCTATACCGATGATTTGCCTGCTGTACAACTAGGAGTTACCGATTATTCAAAAGTAAAACCAAATGACACCCATGCAGCAAACAATACCAAAGTAAAACGGTATATCGATTTTGCTTCAAAACATGGTTTTGATGGTGTTTTGGTTGAAGGCTGGAATGAAGGTTGGGAAGATTGGTTCGGAAAATCTAAAGATTATGTTTTTGATTTTGTAACACCATATCCAGATTTCGATGTTAAAGCGATTCATGAATACGCAAAGTCAAAAGCTGTTAAAATAATTATGCATCATGAAACTTCAGGGTCAACCAGAAATTACGAACGCCATATGGATAAAGCATACCAATTCATGAAAGATCATGGGTATGATGCTGTAAAGAGCGGCTACGTCGGTAATATTTTACCAAGAGGAGAACACCATTACAGCCAATGGATAATAAATCATTATCAATATGCTATTGAAAAAGCAGCGGATTATCAAATAATGGTTAACGCACATGAAGCTGTAAGACCAACAGGTATTTATAGAACCTACCCCAATTTAATAGGTAACGAATCTGCAAGAGGTACAGAGTTTCAGGCGTTTGGTGGTTCAAAACCAAACCATGTTACTATTTTGCCTTTTACCCGTTTAATTGGTGGGCCTATGGATTATACGCCCGGTATTTTTGAAATGGATATTAGTAAACTTAACCCTAATAATGATTCTCATGTAAATAGCACCATTGCAAACCAATTAGCACTATATGTTACTATGCACAGTCCGTTGCAAATGGCTGCAGACCTACCTGAACATTACGAGCAATTTATGGATGCCTTTCAGTTTATAAAAGATGTAGCTATTGATTGGGATGAAAGTATTTATTTAGAAGCTGAACCTGGAGATTATATAACCGTAGCTCGAAAAGAAAAAGGAGGCCATAGTTGGTTTGTTGGTAATGTAAATGGTAATGAAGCCAGAACATCAAACATTAAATTTGATTTCCTTGAAAAGGGTGAAAAATACATGGCTACCATTTATGCCGATGCAAAAGATGCACACTATAAAACCAATCCACAGGCTTATACCATAAAAACTAAAAAGATAACGAGTAAATCAAAATTATCTCAATTATCAGTTCCTGGAGGGGGTTATGCCATTAGTATCAAAGCGATTAAATAAAAATAGCAATCATGGGATATTATTTCAAAAAACAAAAAAAGATTAAACAATCATTTGTGATTGGTTTACTGTTTGTATTTGCTTTAAATTTATCTTGCAAAAAACAAGGAAATATGACTACAGATGAGGTTGGTGAAAAATCTTCAATAGTAGAAAAATATGATATTCAGCGTATTGAGCCACCAAATTGGTGGATTGGTTTTAAAAACACATCATTACAGCTTTTGGTTCATCATCCAAATATTTCAGAGGCAACTCCTGAGATGTCGTATCAAGGTGTTTCAATTGAAAAAGTACATCAAGCGGATAGTCCAAATTATCTTTTTATTGATTTAAGTATTTCAGAAAAAACAAAAGCAGGTAAATTCAATATCATTTTTAAACAAGAAAATAAAGACGATTTAATCTACACTTACGAATTAAAATCTAGAGAAAAATCTGCCGAAAATTACATTGGCTTTGATAGTAGTGATGCTATTTATTTAATTACGCCCGATCGTTTTGCCAATGGAGATCCATCAAACGACATCAACGAAAATTTACTTGAAAAAACCATTGATAGAACCAACGATTATGCAAGACATGGGGGCGATATTAAAGGGATTACGAATCATCTGGATTATATTGAGAGTATGGGTTTTACGGCTATTTGGCCCACCCCTGTGTTAACTAATGATATGCCTAGTAGTTCATATCATGGATATGCCATAACCGATTTTTATGAAATTGACCCACGCTTTGGAACGCTGGAAGAATACCTTGAATTAGCCAATAAAGCTAAGGGAAAAGGCATGAAACTCATTATGGACCAAGTGGCAAATCATTCCGGAATAGAACATTGGTGGATGAAGGATTTGCCCTTTAAAGATTGGATAAACCATCAAGAAAACTATGAAAGGAACATTGATAGTTGGGATGGTAGTAAAAGCATAACAACCAATCACAGACGCACTACAAACCAGGATATTTATGCTTCTAAAATCGATAAGGAAAACATGAGTGTGGGTTGGTTTGTTTCTTCAATGCCAGACTTAAATCAGCGAAATCCATTTATGGCAAAATATATCATCCAAAACAGTATTTGGTGGATCGAAACGGCTGGATTAGGAGGCATCCGTCAAGATACCTATCCCTATTCCGATAAAGAATTTATGAGCAATTGGGCAGGCGAAATTATGAATGAATATCCCAATTTTAGTATCGTTGGAGAAGAGTGGAGTTTAAATCCGCTTCTAATTGGCTATTGGCAAAAAGGGACCAATAATAGAGATGGCTATGAATCTAACCTAAGATCTCCCATGGATTTCGCTATGCAACGACAAATAGTCAATGGGCTGAATGAACCGGAAAATTGGGAGACTGGTTTGGTTAAAATGTATGAAGGATTGGCGAACGATTTCCATTACGCAACTCCAAAAGATATTATGATTTTTCCAGACAATCATGATATGAGCCGCATTTTTACCCAACTCAATGGCCATATAATAAACACGAAAATGGCTTTGAGTTATTTATTGGTGCTACCGCGTATTCCCCAAATATATTACGGGACGGAAATCTTGATGAACGATTTTGAAAAGCCGGGCGACCATGGATTAATCCGGAGTGATTTCCTGGGCGGTTGGGAAGACGATAAAACAAATGCTTTTACAGGAAAAGGTCTTACTAAAGCGCAAAAAAACATGCAGTCTTACGTTAAAAACGTATTGAATTACAGAAAAAGCAGTAAAGCCATCCATGAAGGAAAAACAATCCATTTTGCACCTGAAAATGGGGTTTATGTGTTGTTTAGAGTTTTAGACGATGAAACAGTGGTTCATATTATTAATAAAAACAAAAAACCAATTGAATTAGATTTATCTAGGTTCATGGAAATTGGAATAGATGGAAAAACCTTGAAAAACATCATTACTGGAGAACTGATTGATTGGAATAAATCTTTAAAATTGAATACAAAAGGAAGTACCATATTAACAACTAAAATATAAAACAACTTATCGTTTCATTGACTTTAATGTCAAAGATTTAAGGTTATGAACAAACACAAATTTTACATAATTATACTAATTTTTACTATGCTGTTTGCATGCAATAAAGAGACACATAAGCCTCTTGATACTCAAAAAACAGAGCAGAAACCATTAAAGAGAAAACAAGTGGTCTATCAAGTATTTACCAGACTTTTTGGAAATACAAATACAACCAACAAACCTTGGGGAACCATTGAGGAAAATGGTGTTGGCAAGTTTAACGATTTTACAGACAAAGCATTAAAAGAAATCAAGGCCTTGGGTGTTACTTACATTTGGTACACAGGAGTCCCCCACCATGGCGTGATTAGAGACTATACAAAATATGGCATTTCCAATGACGATCCCGATGTGGTAAAGGGACGCGCAGGATCTCCGTATGCGGTAAAGGATTACTATAACGTAAACCCAGATTTGGCAGTTAATGTTGAAAACCGTTTGGAAGAATTTCAAGCACTTATTAAACGCTCCCACAATGCTGGTTTAAAAGTGATTATAGATATTGTACCCAACCATGTGGCAAGAAATTATCAAAGTTTGACAAACCCTGAAGGCGTTGAAGATTTTGGTGCTAGTGATGATAAAACGAAAATATATGATGTAAACAATAACTTTTATTACAATCCTAAAGAAGCTTTTAAAGTGCCCATTTGGGAAGGTGCATATACGCCTTTAGGTGATGAAAAACACCCGTTGGAAGATAATTATTTTGATGAAAAACCCGCAAAATGGACAGGCAATGGCTCGCGTTTATCACAACCCAACGTTAATGATTGGTACGAAACGGTAAAAATCAATTATGGCATTTCGCCAGAAGGTAAAAAGGATTTTGATGAATTGCCCAAAGGTTTTGAAAATGAAGATTATAAAACCCATTTCGAGTTTTGGGTAGATAAAACCGTACCAAATTCTTGGATTAAATTTAAGGATATTGCTTTATACTGGACAGATTTTGGGGTGGACGGGTTCCGCTATGATATGGCTGAAATGGTGCCAGTGGAATTTTGGAGTTATATGAATTCCCATATCAAAATGAAAAACCCCGATGCGTTTCTAATGGCAGAAGTTTATAACCCGAGTTTATACAGAGATTATATTAAAAAAGGGAAAATGGATTATTTATATGATAAAGTTCAATTATACGATACCATAAAACACATTATGCAAGGGCATGGAAAAACAGATAACATCCCTCCTATCCAAGATGATTTAAAAGATATAGAGCACCACATGCTTCACTTTCTAGAAAATCATGATGAACAGCGTATTGCTAGTCCGGAATTTGCAGGAAGTGCCGAAAAAGGGAAACCTGCTATGGTGGTTTCCGCAACAATAAGCACCTCGCCAACCATGATATATTTTGGACAGGAATTAGGCGAACCAGGAGCTGAAGATGCAGGCTTTGGAAAACCTTCAAGAACCTCCATTTTCGATTATATAGGTGTACCGAATTTGCAACGTTGGGTAAATGACAAACAATTTGATGGCGGGCAATCAACCGAATCCGAGAAATCGTTACGGGATTTTTATAAACGTCTATTAAATTTCACAATCAATAGTTCCGCCTTAGCTGAGAATTATCAAGATATTCATTTATACAACAGAGAACACACTCAAAATTATACTGACAAAGTATTGTCTTTTGTGCGTTGGAGTACGGATGAAAAACTGATAATTATTTCAAATTTTGATGCTGAAAAAGGGTATGAATTCAATCTGAAAATCCCTAAGGAAATCATACAGCTTTGGAATTTAACTGATGGTAATTATAAGGTAAAAGACCAATTGTATAATCAGTTCACTTCAATTTTAAATATTGAAAATGGCATTGGAACTATCAAAATACAGGTGGATACATTAGAATCTTTCATATTAAAAATTCAATAAAGTAAATAAGACTTGACAGGTCTTAAAAATATAAACAAAAATGAAGTCTCTTATTATAGGTTTTTGCATACTGATAACGCTAACAAATTGCGTTCAAAAAAACAAAAATCAAGTGGCAAATGACGATTCAAAAGCACCATTTATTTGGGAAGGTGCCAATGTTTATTTTTTGCTAACAGATAGATTTAATAATGGAGATACTGTAAACGATATTAATTTTGAAAGGAACAAAGAAACAGGAAAGCTTCGTGGTTTTGAAGGTGGTGATATAAAAGGCATTACACAAAAAATCAAAGACGGGTATTTTACTAAGTTAGGAATCAATGTCATTTGGATGACGCCAATTGTAGAGCAAATTCATGGAGGAACCGATGAAGGAAATGGGTTTGGTTATGGCTATCATGGGTATTGGGCAAGTGATTGGACAAATTTAGACCCCAATTTCGGAGCAAAACAGGATTTACATAAATTAGTAGAGGCTGCTCATAAAAAAGGGATTCGTATTCTGCTAGATGCTGTTATAAATCATACAGGGCCAGTTACGGAAAAAGACCCTGTATGGCCTGAAGAGTGGGTGCGCACCGAGCCACAATGTGATTATAAAACTTACGAAACCACTACAGCATGTACGTTGGTAAAAAACCTGCCAGATATAAGAACAGAAAGTAACGAAAATGTAGAATTACCATCACAGTTAATTAAAAAATGGAAAGCAGAAGGTAGATATGAACAAGAAGTAGCTGAACTTAATTCATTTTTCGAAAGAACAGGTTACCCAAGAGCGCCTAGGTTTTATATTATAAAGTGGCTTACAGATTACATCACAGAGTTCGGGATTGATGGTTACAGGGTTGATACCGTAAAGCATACCGAAGCATCTGTTTGGCAAGAATTTAAGGCAGCATGTGATGTTGCTTTCGCGGAATACAAAAAAAACAATCCCGATAAAGTTTTAGACGATAACAATTTTTATTTAGTTGGTGAAGTTTATAACTATGGGATTTCAGCAGGAAAAGCCTTTGATTTTGGCGATAAAAAAGTAAACTATTTTGATAATGCTTTTAATAGTCTTATAAACTTTGAATTAAAATGGAATGCAGCACAACTTGAAACAGAAGCCGTATTTAAACGCTATTCAGATATTTTAAACTCAGAATTGAAAGGTTTTGGTGTTTTAAACTATTTAAGTTCTCATGACGATGGGCAACCTTTTGACGCTGCCCGCGAAAAACCTTTTGAGACGGCAACTAAATTATTATTATGCCCTGGAACCTCACAGGTATATTATGGTGATGAATCGGCACGCCCTTTGGTTATAGAAGACACTCAAGGAGACGCTACATTGCGTTCTAACATGAATTGGAATGACATTCAAAACAATCCAGAAACAAAAGCTATTTTAAATCACTGGCAAAAATTAGGGCAGTTTAGAGCAAATCATCCAGCAATAGGTGCGGGTGTTCATCAAATGATTACACAAAAACCGTATTTGTTTTACAGAAGCTACCAAAAAGAAGATTATAAGGATTTAGTTGTTGTTGGATTAGATTTACCAAAAGGAGAAAAGAAACTTGATGTTTCTAAAGTATTTGAAGAAGGAGAACTACTCCATGATGCGTATTCAAATCAAACTGTTAAAGTAATGGGTGGTAAAATCATGTTAGAATCTGATTTCAACATAGTTTTATTGGAAAAAATATAGTTTGATAATCCATTAGTGCCCGATTAAAGAATCAAGACCGCTTCGCTATTAGCCCCGAAATTTC
>TARA_R110002049_G_scaffold1537_4_pt1 | contig 36962 bp, 28 predicted proteins | sample TARA_R110002049 | Tara Oceans TARA_R110002049 (sample SAMEA4396941) | marine metagenome | biome: Polar Biome; feature: [SRF] surface water layer (ENVO:00010504); material: water (ENVO:00002006), including particulate matter (ENVO:01000060) such as... | depth 5 m
GATTTTTTAATAAAAGGCTTCGCTTTCCCTTCCTCTATGGCCATAGCTACAGATAATCCGGTATCATCCAAAACCACACGGTCCTGTTTTTCTGCGATGCTTAAAAGCTCTGGATCATTGCCCCCAAAATAATAAGCAATATCTACAGCAGTAACCAATTCTCTTGAATAATAGCTCATCCCTTTTTGGGCATCATTCAATGGGAAAAAATCGCCATCGGCATCCGATAAATTAATAAGTGCAGTAACTGCTTTTAAAAGCACGCCATCCTTATATTCAAAAATCTTTACCTCTGGTTTAACATTTTCCAAAGCTTCCGCAAAAATCAAAAACGGATACATGGCGTAACGTTGGTAATAGGGCCCTTCGGTATAATAGCCATCAGGCGAAAAAGGCGCATCTAAATTCCCAAAGAACCCCAGTTTCTGTCCTTCTACTTTTATAAAGCCGCCGTCGTTATCTTTCATGCCTTCTTTTAAATTATCGGTTTTTAATCCGTTTAAAGCACGTTCCAATAACGTGTCATTATCCATTACAAGCGCAATCATTCCAACAGCGACAGTACCCCAAGTACTGTGGTTATGTACACGATTAAAAAACTGTGGGTTTTCGACCGAAATAAAATTTGCAAACGGTTTAAAAAGGTCTTTTTCTAAATGTTTGCGTTCTTTTTCACTTAAATAATTATAAACGCAATCGTAGGCTTGACTTACATATACCAACCAGTTAGAATCGTTTAGACTTTGCCAAAATAATTTCCCTCTTGCATACGAGCGTGTTTGCGGGTGCAAAGGAAGGGTAGGGTACATTTTGGCATATTCCAAAAGCATATCCTTCACATATTTAGCATATTTTTCATCATCTAAAATCTGGTACAAGACTCCCGCTTTTTGTAAAACCAAAAAGTTCTTTTTATGGCGCTCGTGCGTATAGCCACCCGATAAATCTTTTGGAACAGGCACTTCTATGCCTAATTCTATTTCGGCATCAACTTCTTCTTTTGTGTCTTCCAAAGATCTATCAAATATAGGAATGCGCCCCAATTGAGATCTTATTTTTTCAACACCCGTTTTTGTTAAAACTAATTTAGGATGCGCTTCGGTAATATTCTCCAAATTATTACCGGCTTTTTCTGATTGCTTATTACACGATAGCGACACCAGTAAAACGGTTATTACCAAAACCTTAAATAATATTTTGTTTATTACCTTAATTACTAGAGATGATTTATCCATATTATTTTTTAAAATCAAAAACTGGTTTACCAAATTGGTTTACCAAATATATACATATTTATGAATTACACCAAAGAATACCTTTCGGGTCATTTGTTTATCTATTTTCTCAATAAGCGAATGGGACAGGTTGCCCATTCGCGCACCTACGATATAGTGTATTCCGTTTTCCTCTAATTCCTTGATGTTATCGGCACTTATCATAGCGGCATCAGCAACAATGGTAAATGCCTTTACCGTATGCCTGCCAATGAACTTTTTGACCACGGGGATAATGGTATGTCCCTCGAAAGTGTTGCCCGTGAACACTTCATAAGCAATGGGAAACCCCTCTTTGGTGACCATCAAGCCTACCAAAATCTGGGGCTGTTGCGATTTGTTGTCTTTGGAAAAACCCAATTGTCGCAGCTCATCTGCTGTAAATGTCTCAAAATAAAGAGTGGTCACATCACTAGCATTGCGTTAAAAAAAATAAATTCTTTGCTATCCCTTTGTATATAGTGGATTCAAGAGTTTTTACGATTTTTTGATTTGAAATATATTTTACCTTGAGGCAAATTAATTTTAGCCAAAAGCAATATGCATCAAGGTCAGTTCATTTTTTCTCAATTTATTTCACTTATCAAGAAATACGAGTTCGATAAATGTGTAAACAAATATAACGGTAACTATCGTACAAAAGACTTTAAATGTTGGTCTCAGTATCTATGTATGGTTTTTGGCCAGTTAACTTATCGAGAAAGTGTAAGTGGCATAATTAATTGTCTCAATGCCCATAAAGACAAGGCATACCATTTAGGGATTAAAAAAATTGTATCGGTATCCGCTCTAACTCGTGCTAACGAAAATAGAGATTGGAAGATTTACAGAGATTTTGCCCATTCTCTTATTATTTTGGTAAGACCGCTATATGTTAGTGACAATGAATTTACATTAGATCTCGACAATACTGTTTACGCTTTAGATTCTTCTACCATAGATTTGTGTCTGGCCACATTTTATTGGGCAAAATTCAGAAAAAACAAAGGAGCGGTTAAAATGCATACTTTGCTGGATCTATGGGGAAACATTCCCATCTTTATTGAAATAACCGATGGTAAGGTTCATGCCGTGAATGTTTTGGATAACATTGTTTTTGAAAACGGAGCGTTTTATATTATGGATAAAGCCTATATTGATTTTGAACGATTATTTGAAATGAAAGAAGCACTGGCATTCTTTGTGGGTAAACTTAACTCTCTTTCGTTTTTTTCCTGCTAGGAACAACGTATGCCGCTCTTCTAATGTCATCGCTGACACCTCGTAATAGGTTAACTTGTAAGCCTTGAAAAAATCAATGTATTTGGTAACCGTATTGCGGGAAACATTCAGCCCTGAACTAATCTTTCGCTTGCTTACACTTTCGGTGTATAGCTTAAATAACTTCTTTATTTTGCGCATGTCCATCTGTTTGTTTGCCATAATCTTTTCTTCAAAAAAAGATTATTTTTTAATAACAAATAGAATCGAATTTTAATGGTTCGCTTTCATCCGGAATACTATGCTCAGTTTCATCCGTTTTTAATGGTTCAGTTTAACCCGCTTTTGGTGGTATACTTTATCTGTTTTTTGCAATTTGAGCTTCAACTGTTTTAATTGAAATATTTAGAGTGTCAGCAATTTCTTGGCATTTTATTGGCAATTCATCTATGGCGTCACTAATTTTTTTCAACCTATCTTCTTTTAAGTCGATGTCCTCATAAACTAGTTCCATCTTCTTTTTATAAGCCAGACCATCGAGCATTTTAGTTTCTTGTTTATGTTTTCTATAATTATCAATGAAAGTATAATATGCTGTTTTATATAAATACCCAGATATCGATTGTTTTAAATTAAAATTATTTTTTGTGTTCCACAATTTAATAAAGATATCTTACATTTTTTCTGATTTTTTATCTCATTACCAAACAAATCAAGGAGGAATACTAATACTTTTTCAAATAAATGAAATTTTTAATAAAAAAATTGGGTTCTTTAAAAAATAATTATATATTTGAATAAAATGTAAACGTTTACATATATACAAAAGTGTGTATAAGTATACTTTATATAAATTAAATAAACGGTTACAAATAATCTATGTCTAATCTAAAGAAGGTTGCAGAATTGGCTGAAGTATCGATAGCCACAGTATCAAGGGTGATTAATAATGCTCACAATGTAAACCCAAACACAAAAGCAAAAGTTCTTACAGCAATTAAAAAGTTAGATTATTATCCTAATCGTGTTGCGCAAAGATTAAGAAATTCTGGTAGGAAAAATAAACTTTTGGGGCTGGTTTTGCCTGATATACAAAATCCATTTTACGTAGATGTTGTTAGAGGTGTCGAGGAATTTGCATATCAGAATGACTTTGCGGTTATGATAGGCAATTTTGGTCAAGACGAGAAAAAAGAGAAGCTTTATTTGGAAATACTTCAATCGGAAGAGGTTGATGGGTTCATTGTTGCTCCGTTTCATAGAGAAGACAGGAATATTAAACAAATTATTAAAAAGGGATTTAATGTGGTCTGTATTGATAGGGGTTTAAAAGACACTAATGTGGATGTCATTAAAGTGGACAATGAAAATGGAGCGTATAAGGCTATTGAATATTTGATTTCATTAGGTCATACAAAAATTGCTCATATTACCGGTCGCCTTGACATACCAACAACGTCTGAGAGAATTAAGGGATTTGAAAGAGCTATGAAAAGGCATGGTATTGAAATTGATGAAAAATTAATTAGAAGTAAAAAATCTGATTATGTAAGTGGTGTTCAATTAATGAGCGAGTTGTTAGATTTACCAGAGCCACCAACTGCAGTTTTTACTGGAAATAATCTTTTAACACTTGGAGCTCTTGAGACAATTCATAAAAGAGGGTGTAACATCCCAAATGATATATCAATAATTGGATTTGATGACATGTATTGGGCAAATTCCTTGAATCCGCCATTAACGGCAGTGAGGCAATCAGGATATGATATTGGAAAAAGAGCAGGTGAATTATTATTACAAAGAATTCTAGATCCATCAAGATCAAATTCAAACGTGATTCTAAACACAGAATTAATTATAAGAAAATCCTGTAGAGATATTAATGAGGTTAAACGTATTGTTATTTAAACAGGAAATATAAATTTATATTACGAATGTAAACGTTTACATATTGTTAACGACTAAAATTTTAATTAAACTAAATTATTATGAAAACAAAAATCAGTAGAATAAAAATCAAATACTATTTGATTTTTATATTTAGCTTATTAGCTTTTGGGAATCTTTTTGCTCAATCAAGTGGAACAATAAGAGGAGCCGTCTCTGACGAACAAGGGTTCCTGCCAGGAGCCCATGTAAGATTAGAAGGAACAAAATATTCCGCTGTTACCAACATTAGGGGTGAATACCTATTTAAAGATGTTGAATTTGGTAGTTATACAATTAAGGTAAGCTACCTTGGGTATGAAACCTACGAAGAAACGATTTCAATATCTGATTCAAGTACACTTAGTTATGATATAAAAATGGTAGAGGGAGGACAAAATCTTGACGAGGTTGTTGTAATAGGAAACAGAGGTGGCCAAGCTAAAGCTTTAAACCGTCAAAAAGAATCTAACACAATCAAAAATGTGATTTCTGAAGAACAAATAAAAAGTTTCCCTGATTTGAATACTGCAGAAGTTCTGCAAAGGGTTTCAGGGGTCACAATTCAAAGGGATATGGGAGAGGGCCGCTTTGTAGCTTTAAGGGGAACATCTCCTTCATTGACCAACGTTACAGTAAACGGGGAGCAGGTGGCTGTTTCCAATGGAGCATCTAGAACAGTTGAACTGGATGTAATATCTGCGGCTCAATTAAGCGGTATTGAAGTGACAAAGGTAATTACACCCAATATGGATGGAAACGCCATTGGCGGTTCGGTAAATTTAGTTACAAGGAGTGCCTTTGACCGAAGCAGAACCTTATTAAAAGCAACTATTGGTGGTGGAAAAAGTTATTTATCAGACAAAAATAATTTTCGTTCCGAAATAGATTATTCCCAAATCTTTGGAGCCAACAAAAATTTTGGAATAACCTTAAATGCCAACTATACAATTACAAATAGAGTACGTGAAAATACTGAATCTAGATGGGGGGACCAGGACGATATAAATGGCAACACAATTCCTTTAGTTCTTAGGGAAACCCAAATTCAAAAATCTGCCAACAAAAGAGGTAGGTTAGGGTTTAATGGTCAGCTAGAATATAAATTCAATGAGAAAAACCGCATTTATTTTAATGGTCTATATAGTTATAGAAGCGATGATCAATTTAGGCAGTTGCTACGCATGAGATATGATAAAGGAGATTATATTTCTAGTACAGAAGTGCAAGGGGCACGAGTTGTGAGGTCATTGGCCAATAGACTAGAAAAACAACGGGTAACATCGTTTATGTTTGGAGGGGAGCACCAACTAGGAAAAGTTACCATGGATTATAAATTTTCTACAAGCAATGCATTTACAAAAAAGCCGGATGGTCAAATAAAGCCGGAGTTTCAATTAAAGAATGTGGATGCAAAATTTACTGATTTAAATTCTAAAACCCCGGGTTGGATAGTTACCAACGGTCTAAATTTAAGTGACGGGGCTCTATACCCATTTGATGTTCTGGATTTAAAATTTGAAAACACCAACAACAATGTTTATACCGCAGCATTAAACTTTACAGTGCCGTTATTACTTGGAAGTGATACGGGGGAGTTTATATTTGGTGCTAAAAACAGGAAAAGCAATAAAGACAGGAAAGATATAAGGCAAACTTGGAACTGGGAAGGTCCAGATGATTTATTATTAAGCCAATTTGAAAAAAACGGCAATGATGTAATGGTAGTGGATGACATCTATAATTTAGGAAGGCTAATCGATGGGGATGCATTTAGAAATTTCTTTTTCGGCAATCAAACGACAGGAAAATTTGAAAAAACAGACCGAGAAGATGTGAATTTTGGGGAACCTTATAATGCCGAAGATAATATAACAGGGGTTTACTTCATGACCAATCAAACCTATGGTAAATTATTGATAACTGCAGGTTTAAGAGCTGAATTTACAAATACGGATTATACCGGAACGAATTTAGTGGTAGATAATAAAGACTTTGTTAGCGCAGACAAAACAACGGTTAAACAATCATACTCTGAATTTTTTCCGAACTTGCAATTCAGGTATAGAATAACAAACAATACTAACTTTAGATTGGCTTATAGCAGGGGTATTGCCCAGCCTCAATTTTTTGACATGGTGCCTTATTCATTAATTGACATAAATAAAGATAATATTGTTAGAGGAAATGGAAGCTTGGTGCCCACTACTTCAACAAACTTTGATTTATTAGGGGAACATTTCTTTAAAGGTATTGGAATACTATCAGGTGGAATTTTTATAAAAAACATGAACAGGTTTATATTTCAGTCAAGGGGAATTGAATCAGGGGGGGCATATGATGGTTTTGATTTTCTTCAACCAGTTAATGGAGGAGGAGCAAATCTGTTGGGAGTAGAGTTGACATGGGAACAACAGTTTACTAAATTACCGGGGTTTCTATCGGCTTTTGGTATATATGCCAATTACACATATACCAAATCGAGTAATATTGATCTAGGGCCAGACACAAATAGAACAGATATTGACGCAATGCCATTTCAAATGGAAAACGTAAGCAACTTTGCCTTAACATATCAAAAGAAAAGTTTAACAGCGCGTCTGTCAACTAATTTTAGTGGTAAATTTATTGAACAAGTTGGTCAAAGTAAGGCCTATGACATTTGGAGGGATAATTATAACCAATGGGATTTTTCAGCAACATATAATTTTTCAAAATCACTGGGCATTTTTATTGAATTCCTCAATATAGGAAATGAACCCAGATATAACTATCTAGGGACACCGTCAAGATCACAGGAATATGGATTAAATGGTTCTACTTTCAATGCAGGACTTAAATGGACACTTTAACTAAAAAATTGATTTTTTTATTGAGTTAGTTGTTAATTTGGCAAGTGCAATAGCCTTTTCCTATCGTATTACACTTGCCTGTTTAAAAAAGGCAATTCTGTAATAAAAACATCTAATTATGACAACTCGGCACAAACATTTTCATTCTAATATAATTAATTCCATTTTGATAAAACCATACCATATTTTTTTTAGGTTAAGCATTTTTGTCTTAATACTTGGAATAACTGGGTGTAAAGAGTCAAAAAAGGGCGAAGTGGTTAATGAGTTTAAAAAAGAGAAACAATGGAACGTCGTGTTTATTTTAGCAGATGACATGGGTTGGAACCAGGCGCATTTTAATAAAATAACAGACTATTATGAAACCCCTAATATCGATAAAATAGCGTCGGAAGGAATGGTTTATACTAATGCGTATTCTGCCGCTCCAATTTGTTCTCCGGCACGAGCAAGTATTATGACTGGTAAGTACCCTGCTAGACTTCATTTAACTGATTATCTTCCAGGAAATTCATATCCTTATGCCCTATTAACACAAGCGGAGCAAAATAAAAATGGGCTTCCATTAGAAGAGGTGACAATAGCTGAAATGGTTAAATCCCAAGGTTATGCTACGGGTCATTTTGGAAAATGGCACCTAAATAAGGATAAAAACTATGTGGCTGGTCGCCCAGGAGACCCTAGATCCCAAGGTTTTGATGGTGTATTAGCTACAGTTAAGCCAGAGTTAGATTCAAAATCTAAAGATGCTCACCATGTAAAAGAAATTACAGACAGAACTATTCAATTTATAGAGAAAAACAAAGGCAAACCATTTTTTGCCTATGTTTCCCATCATGTGGTACATCGCCCAATAATGGAAGAAAAAGACCTTATAAATTCTTATAAGACCAAACCCCATCCCGAAGATAAAGTAAATAATCCCATAATGGGTGCCATGATAGAAAGAATGGACAGAAGTATAGGAAGAATTCTTGATAAACTTGAAGAATTAAACCTTACTGAAAATACTATTGTAGTTTTCTTTTCAGATAATGGAGGATTTAAATTCTACCAAGATCAAGCGCCTTTAAGAGGCGGTAAAGCGATGGTGTTTGAAGGAGGTATTAGAGTTCCTTTTGCATTAAAATGGCCAGGTGTTGTTAAACCTGGATCTGTATGTAATATACCGGTAATCACAAATGATTTTTTTCCAACATTTGCTGAAATAATTGGTGAAGATGTAAATAATTCCGCTATAGATGGCTTGAGTCTGGTTCCTGTTTTAAAGGGACAGGAAAATGGACTCAATAGGGATGCTCTTTTTTGGCACTATCCCCATTATCACAGACAGGGCTATAAACCGTCTGGGGCGGTAAGAATGGGAGATTATAAACTAATAGAATGGTACGAACGATCTATTCAAGGACTAGATTATCAATGTGACCTATTTAATATTAAAGAAGACATAGGTGAGACCAATAATTTAGCTGGTCAAATGCCTGAACTTGTAAAAAAGATGCAAAAAAGATTACATCAATGGTTAATAGATGTTGATGCTAATCAAATGAAATTGAACCCCAATTTTAATACGGAAAAGCAATACCTACCAGAGCTGATATGGCCTGAAGGACAGGACTTCGAATATTTGGATATGCAATTTCCTAACAGAAAATAAATTTTTAGAACAAATGAAACATCCATAACTAAAAGTTCGATACCCAGTGACAATGATTATATGGATGCTACATGTGACAATTAAAAAACAATAAATATAAACACATGAAAACCGTTACATTATTAAATCCAAAAAAAGTAGTTTTTGGAGATGACGCTTTAGATGTTTTTATCCAGGATTATATTGCTTCTGGGAAGAAAAAACTATTTATAATTACAATAAAACATTTAACCCAAGAGCTTTATAAATTATTGGAAGTTCTGGAAAAATCATCTATTATTTATGAGATAGATACAACCATAGTTAATGAACCTTCTTTTCAAGAGTTTAATGTTATTTTAGAAAAGGCAAAGTCTTTTAATGCTGATAGTGTCGTTGGAATAGGTGGCGGTAGTGTATTGGATGTTTCTAAATTAGTAGCCGCCCAACTTAAAAACACACAAACCGTTGACGAAATTATTGGAATTGGTAATTTAAAAGAAAGAAAAACATATTTAGTATGTATTCCCTCTACATCAGGAACAGGTAGTGAAGTTTCGCCAAATGCTATTTTCATTGACGATAATGGAAATAAAAAAGGAGTTATCAGTCCATTTTTGGTTCCAGATGCTTCCTATATTTATCCAAGATTAACATTAAGTGTCCCGTCTGGAGTTACTGCAGCAACGGGGATTGATGCTTTGACCCATTGTATAGAAGCATATGCGAATAAATTTTCTCATCCAGTTATAGACGTGATAGCAATTGAAGGAATTCGTTTAATAGTAGAGAACCTTTTGGAAGCTTATGAGCATGGGAATAATTTGGAAGCGAGGACGAACGTAGCTCTTGGTAGCCTTTATGGGGGAATGTGCCTAGGACCTGTTAATACGGGCGCTGTGCATGCACTTTCATATCCTTTGGGAACGGAATTTCATGTTTCCCATGGTCTATCAAATGCCATACTTTTACCATATGTTATGGAATTTAATTTGCCTTATGCCATAAAAGAATACGCAAATATCGCTAAAATAATTGGGGCAAAAATTGGCACTTCTGATGAAGAAACCGCCAAAAACGGAATTTTAAAAATCAGGGGATTAAATAGGGCTTGTAAAGTGCCAAGCAAATTATCTGAATTGGGTATTCCTAGAGATGCAATTGATGGGATGGCAAAAAGCGTACTTGAAATTCAGAGATTGTTAAAAAATAATCCTAGAAAGGTGGAATTGGAAGATGCAAAGGCAATTTATAATGCGTCATTTTAATTTTATAAAAGTAATAGATAGATGAATTACAAAGAAAAATTTTGTGGTGTAATTGTACCAATGGTTACACCGTTTACAGAGCAATTTGAAATTGACAGGCAAGGTGTTGAAAATATTGTTCATGGCTTTTTGAAAAACAAATGCACCCCATTTGTTCTTGGGACTACAGGAGAATCACCATCTATTTCTAATAATAAAAAATCAGATTTGATTAAGTATACTGTAAAAACGGTAAATGGAAAGGATTTGGTATATGCAGGTATTTCTGGAAATAGTTTTGAAGATTCAGTTGTCAATGCCAGATTATATTGTGATTTAGGTGTTGATGTTTTAGTGGCTCATTTGCCAAGTTATTATCCTATTGATGAGAATCAGATGTTACATTATTATGAAGCATTGGCAAATGTGGCCCCATTGCCTTTAATGTTGTACAATATACCTGTCACAACCCATTTATCCATTCCATTAAATATAGTGGATACACTTAGTTATCATGATAATATTATTGGATTTAAAGATTCGCAAAGAGGAGAAGACAGATTGAACGCATCTTTAAGTTTATGGAAAGATAGAGAAGATTTCACTTTCCATTTAGGATGGGCAGCCATGTCATCTTATGGCCTGCAAAATGGTCTTGATGGAATTGTTCCGAGTAGCGGAAATCTTGTGCCTGGTTTATATAGAGGGATATATGATGCCGTAAAAAGTGGAAACGTAAAAAAAGCAGAAGAATTACAAGAGACTACTGATGTGATTAGTGCTTATTATCAAGAGGGAAAGATTTTAAGTAGGGCTTTTCCAATTCTTAAAGCAATGATGGATGCTTTTGGATTATGTAAACCTTATGTATCACCACCAATGGAAACCTTATCTGTAGAAGAAATTTTAGACATTAAGAAAGATGTATTAGAAAAATTTGGGCAGTATAAATAAATAACTAATTAAATTGATGAAAAATTATATTAAATCATATGTGTTTTTGATAATTATGAGTGGTTTTATTTTTAAATCCCATGGACAAAAAGATCCCAAATGGGATGATACAGTTTCTAAAGATTGGCCCAAAGAATGTAATGAGGTAAGCATAAAATCTTCAGTTGACGGGCAACTTCAAAAAGCCTATTTTTATAAAAGCGCAGGAAACAAACCAAGACCTCTTGTAATAAGTTTGCACACCTGGAGCTTTAATTATCAACAACAAGATTCCTTGTCGTGGCAATGTATCAAAAAAAACTATAATTACATCCATCCTGATTTTAGAGGCCCTAATACTACGTATGAGGCATGTGGTAGCCCATTGGTTATAAGTGATATAGATGATGCCATTGCCTATGCTATTAAAGAAGGAAATGTTAATTTAAATGAAATTCATGTTATCGGTGTTAGTGGAGGTGGTTTAGCAACTTTACTGGCATATATGAATTCAAAATATAAAATCAAAAGTTTTTCTGCCTGGGCACCAATTTCAAATCTTGTGAGTTGGTATTACCAATCTGAAGGGAGGAAAACAAAATATGCAGAACATATTGCTAAAGCTACAACAGGATTGGAATTTGAGGATGGAACTTATTATCTTGATGTTGAAGAAGCAAAAAGACGCTCACCTATAAATATGAATACTCCCTTGGATTTAAGGAAAAATAGCAGACTCTACATTTATGAAGGTGTTCATGATGGATATACAGGCTCTGTACCAATTACGCAATCTTTAAATATGTATAACAAAATTGTTAAGGATTTTGATACAAATGAACAAGAAGCGATCATACCATCGGAGGATATTATAGAATTATTGACTTATAGGGGTTTTTGTGGTGAAAATAAAGATTCCATTGGAGGAAGAAAAATCCATTATAAAAAAACATATAAAGACAAAATACAGCTTATTGTTTTTGAAGGAGGACATGAGATGTTAGTTAATGTAGCACTAAGTAATATAGATTAAATGAATGGATATAAACCCATTATAGGTATTTCTATGGGAGACCCTGCCAGTATTGGTCCAGAGGTTACTATTAAAGCGGTTGTAGCTGAAAAAGTTAGGCAGATTTGTAGACCAATAGTAGTAGGTGATGCAAATGTTTTACAAAAAACTATTAAGCTTACGGGCCTTAACCTAAATATCCATAAAATCAACAAGGTTGGCGATGCTCAATTTAAGAAGGGAATTATTGATGTGTTCGATATGCAAAACGTAGATATTACAAAATACAAAATGGGAAAAGTTGCTGCAGAATATGGTAACGCTGCATTTGAATATGTAGTAAAAGTCATTGATCTCGCAATGAAAAATGAAATAGACGCAACTGTTACCGGTCCAATTCACAAAGAGTCAATTAATTTGGCTGGGCATAAATTTAGTGGGCATACTGAAATTTATGCAGAGTATACAAACACAAATAAATATGCCATGTTATTGGTAGAAGAAGATTTAAGGGTAATTCATGTTTCCACACATGTCTCACTACGTGAAGCTTGTGATTTGGTCAAAAAAAATAGGATAATTGAGACTATTGAATTAATAGATGAAGCTTGTAGAAGAATCGGAATAAAAAAACCTAGAATAGGTGTTGCCGGGTTAAATCCGCATTCGAGTGATGGCGGATTATTTGGAGATGAAGAAGAAAAAGAAATTATACCTGCAATTCAAGAAGCCAGAAAACTTGGATACAATGTTGAAGGGCCAATACCATCTGATACTTTGTTTCCAAAAGCCATTGGTGGAGTATATGATGGCTGTGTTGTTATGTATCACGACCAAGGGCACATTCCTTTTAAAGTTGTGGGTTTTAATTGGGACAAAAAGAAGAAAAAAATGAAAAGTGTAAGAGGAGTAAATATTACCCTTGGATTACCAATTATTCGTACTTCTGTTGATCATGGAACTGCAATGGAAATTGCTGGCCAAAACATTGCTAGTGAAGATGCTATGATTTTAGCAATTGAATATGCTGTTACATTAAACAAAACCAAATCTTTAAAAAGAAAACATTTATGATAGCTGTAATTGCAGATGATTTTACGGGTGCTGCAGAAATAGGTGGGCTGGCATTTAGCTTTGGTTATAAGGTGGCAATAATAACTAATTTTAAGCAAGTGCCAGAGGTCGATGTTTTAGTTGTGGCTACAGATTTAAGGACCTTTAAGGCCGAGGTTGCAGCAAAAGAATCTGAGAGAATAACATTAAAGTTGCTTGAGCTAAACCCAGAGTTAATTTATAAAAAAATTGATTCTGTATTACGTGGTAATATTGGGGTTGAGCTACAATCTCAAATGCGAATTTCAAATAAAGAAAGAGCTTTAGTTATTCCTGCAAATCCGTTATTAAACAGAATAATCAGGAATGGTGTTTATTATATAGAAGATAAACCTTTAATTGAATCTTTTTTTTCTAAGGATAACTCGTTTAAAAATAAGTCATCAAACGTTGTCGAAATTCTTCAAAAAGATGGAGTAAACAACATCGTTAATTTGTCTCACAATGAGGTATTGCCGAAATCGGGATTGATTATTGGAAATGTTAAAAATCAGCAAGATTTAAGTCGTTGGGTTAAAAAAATCGATAAAAACACAGTTGTATCGGGTGCCTCAGGGTTTTTTGGAGAAATCATTAAAAGTAGAAGTTCTTTAAAGAGCACATTTAATTCAAACGGATTTAATAAAGAATGTAAAACAATTTTTATCTGTGGAAGTAATTTTCCCTTGAGTAAAAAAGCCGTTGTAGATGCTAAAAAACAAGGGGCATGTGTAGCCAGTATGCCTGATGGGATTTATTTTTCCCAAAGTGTTAAACCTAAATTAATTGATGATTGGGCAATTGATATTATTAAAATGTTTACAAACAATAATCAAGTCATAGTATCCGTATTACAAAAGCCAACAGAACATAGTATTTCATCAACTGACCTAAAAGCAACTTTAGGGAAAGTCGTTAAAAAAGTCATAGATAAAACCACAATTAATGAAATATTAATTGAAGGTGGTTCAACTGCCCAATCTTTAGTTAAGGCACTATCATTTGATATATTTTTTCCAATTCAAGCAATAGCTCCTGGAGTTACTAGAATGAAAATTGGTAATAAAGACCATATATCACTTACTATGAAACCAGGTAGCTATGAGTGGCCTAAAACAATATGGAAATTCGATAAATAATAAAAAATAATACCATGGAAAATAATGCTTTGCACATTATAGATTATCTAATCATCATCGCAAGTTTAATAGTGTCCATTGGGGTAGGATTCAGATTTTCAAAAAAACAATCCAATGTTTCGCAATATTTCTCGGCAGGAGGAAACCTGCCTTCTTGGGCGATTGGAGTCTCTATATTCGCGACCCTCATAAGCAGTATTACCTTTTTGGCATATCCAGGAGAAGGTTATGCATCAAATTGGGTAAGGTTGGTGCAGGGGATTATGGTGCCCATTGTTGTGGTGGGCATGATTGGGTTCGTAGTGCCTCTATATAGGGATGTAATTGGCCTAAGTGCCTACGAATATTTTGAGAAACGGTTTGGATATTTTGCAAGACTATATAGTTCCCTAGGGTTTATTTTAGCACACTTCTCAAAAATGGGCTCTGTCTTTTTTTTATTGTCCCTCGCCGTTGCCAGCATGACCGGGATCGACACTTATACGATAATAATTGTATTGGGTATAGCGGTTGTTTTACTTACCTTACTAGGAGGGATGGAGGCCGTGATTTGGCTGGATGTTATTCAGGGCTTTCTATTGATTCTTGGGGGCGTGGTAACCTTAATTGTCATAACGCTCAAAATAGATGGCGGATTGGGAGCTATTTTTGAAGTGGCAAATACTGAAAATAAGATGAGCTTAGGCCCTTTTGACTGGGATTTTGTCAATCTTACGTTTTGGGTTATGGCTATTAACGGTATTTTTTATGCCATTCAAAAATATGGAACAGACCAAACCATAATCCAAAGATATTTGACGGCCAAGTCGGATAAAGATGCCAAGAGGGCTTCGCTAATGGGTGTATTGATGGTCGTGCCAATTTGGACGATGTTCATGTTCATTGGAACAGCTCTATACGCATTTTACCAGTCGGGGGTTGCCCAACTTCCGGAAGGGTTGAGAGCCGATGCCGTTTTCCCACATTTTATACTGAATGAAATGCCGGTAGGAGTAATTGGTTTGATTATTTCAGCATTACTGGCTGCGGCTATTTCTTCCCTGGACTCCGATTTAAATTCTTTGGCGGCTGTAGTAGTGGATGACTATTATAAAAAATTCCGGCCCAATGCAACCGACGCCCAGCAAATGGTACTGGGAAAAATCTTGGTTGTATTGGCAGGTATCGGAGCCATCATAGTTGCTTCAATCTACGTGTCGGCAGGTGATAAGGGCGTCCTTGGAATCGTGTTTATGTTATACGCCATTTTTTCAGGTGGTATCGTCGGGATCTTCCTTCTCGGAATTTTTGTACCACGGGCGAATAAACAAGGTCTCTATATAGGAATCGCAGCCAGTGTGTTATTTACGGCATATGCCTTGCTGTCATCTACTACGATCGGGACTGGGGACAATAAAGAACTTATAGTCGATTTGGGGGAATTTAACTATACCCAACATAAATACATGTTGGGCGTATACAGCCATATTGTTTTATTTGTTGTGGGATGGGTGACCAGCTATTTCTTTCCAAAAAAAGGAGTGGATCCAAGTTTGACCTATGCGGGATATAGGCAGAAAAAGAGAGAAGGAAAACTACAAGAATAATAGTGTGAACCAAAATTATGTATGAAAATGAAAAGGTATAAAAATAATCGAATTATATATTTGGTGGTTTTAATGATGGTCGGTTGGTCTGCAAGACCTCAAAAAATGCCGCCTTCCGCAAAGGAAACAATGTCTGAACCAATCATTTACACCGAAGGTTTAAAACCCGACGCCAAATACTTTGATGGAGGACTTCCCCATGCTGTTGGGGTGCAAAACTATCAAGTGTTTCGGGCCAATAGAGCACACCCGGTGGAAAAAGGCAGCGAAAAAGGATGGACCTATAACCATCAACCATACTTAAGTTATTGGAACAATAAATTCTATTTGGAATATTTGAGCGGAGAATTTCAAGAACATACGCCTCCAACCCGGGTCTTGCTAACAACTTCAGAAAACGGTAAAGATTGGTCTGCTCCTGAGATTATTTTTCCAATATATGATCTTCCTGAAATAAACACGGACAAAGGGTACTTACCAGCTGATACAAAGGCAGTCATGCACCAAAGAATGGGCTTTTATGTAGCCCCAAATGGTAAATTATTGGCAAGTGGATTTTACAGTTATTCTTTAACACCTAGACATTCACCTAACGCAGGCCAAGGATTAGGAAGAGTGGTAAGGGAAATAAAAAAAGACGGCAGCTACGGTCCAATTTATTTTATTCGATATAACAGATGGAATGGTTATAATGAAACGAATACGAATTTTCCCTTTTATAAAACCAGCAGGGACAAAGAATTTTTAAAAGCTTGTGAGTCCCTTTTGTCAGATAAATTGATGACCCTACAATGGTGGGAAGAAGATCGGGGCAAAGATGGGTTTTTTAATGTTGACCCTGGAGATGTTGAAGGTGCGGCTTATTTTAGTGAGACAATAACTACTTCAAGAGGTGCAGGAAAAGCATTGAGTTATTACCATAGGCCTGATAATGTTGTTGTAGGTATATGGAAAAATCAATGGTCGGCGTTAAGTGAAGATGATGGTAAAACATGGACTCCTTTTACAAAAAACACAACATTGAGCCCAACAGGAGCAAAAGTTTGGGGGCAAAAATTAGATGATGGCAGGTATGCATTAGTTCATAATCAAACGGCAGGATTTAGAAATAGATACCCAATGGTGGTCATGGCTTCAGAAGATGGATATATTTATAATAGAATGCTATCCGTAAGAGGTGATATTCCTTTAAGGAGATATCAAGGAATTCATAAACGAATTGGCGCACAATACTTCAGAGGCATAGTAGAAGGGAATGGCAATCCTCCAGGGAATGAGTTATGGGTGACTTATAGTGTTAATAAGGAAGATATTTGGGTATCAAGAATTGATGTTCCTATCAAAGGACATGTTTCTGAAAATGTTGATCAAAATTTTGAAGGATTAAACAGTATTCAAGATCTTAAAACATGGAATTTATATATGCCGCAATGGGCACCAATAAGCTTAGTAGAAAACTCATATAATCTTAATAAGGTTTTGGAATTAAGAGATGAAGATCCTTATGATTATGCAAAAGCAGAGCGGGTATTCCCTAAAAGTAAAAAAGTAGAAATAAATTTTGATTTAAAAACAGTAGTTTGCCAACAAGGACATGCTTTAGAAGTTGAGATACAAAATCAAGGCAAAGGAAGGCCTATCCGCTTAAGAATTGACAAAAAAAAATTAATGTTTGATAGGCATCAAGTAGGCCTAGAACCTATTGATTTTAAAGTTGATGAGTGGGCAAAAATTAAATTGATTGTTGATGCTGAAAGCAAAATGTATGATGCTTATTATAGTGGAGAATTAGTTAGAGAAAAAGTTCCATTTGCCAATGATGTTGAAGTTTCTTCTGTAGAAAGAATTGTTTTTAGAACAGGGCCTTATAGAGGCTATACAAATGCACTATTTGCAGAGCATGGTGCGCCTTCAGCTGGTGGGCTAACCATAGAGGATTTGCCAGCTTCAGGAGTAAAGGTAGCACCTTGTGTATATTGGATTGATAACATAAAAATCGATAAACTAAAATAGTTTGTTAATAGTGTAAGTTATTATGGATTTTATAGGTTATATGGGAGGAATAACGAGATAGAAGTCTGGTAACCAAAAAATTAATGAATAATTTGTCTTTTATATGAATAATTTAAGAAAGGTATTGGTTTTAATATTAATGGTATCCATTGTTGGATGTAAATCTGAATTAAAGAAAAAAGTAAGTGATAATCATTTTAAATTTTTGGTCTTATCAGATATTCATATTAAAAATAATGGTGCTCATTTGAATCGATTAAAAGATTTTGTAAAACAATTTAATTCCAAAGATTCTATTAGCAAGAACGTGAATTTTGTTATAACAACGGGTGATAATGTGTCTTTTGTTTATTCCAATAGAGATAAAAACAGAGATTCTGTGTCAAACAATATGCTGAGATCTTTTTTTTTAACGATGTCTCAATTAAAAGTCCCTTATTATTCGGGTATGGGGAACCATGAATACAAAATTGATGAAAATAGGGATGCTGATGGATATTTTCCAGAATCAGAAATTTTAAGGATGGATGAAATATGGAAACAAGAATCTGGCTTAGCTCCATATTACTCGATAAAAAAAGGTGAATTTAATTTCATTTTCCTGAATAGCAATAGGGGAAGGTTCCAAAATAAATTTTGCGATGATAAGCAAATAGATTGGTTAGAAAAACAACTAGAAGAGAGTGAAAATGTTTTGCTGTTTTTTCATCATCCTGTACGTACGGATAACATTAAATATTGGTATAAAAAAATGACTGGAACCATTACTGATGATGTTGAACCCGATTTTTTTCAACTACTAAAAAAATATAAAAATAAGATTAAAGTAGTTTTTACTGGACATGGGCATAAGTGGATGTATGATAATCTCTATGATAATATTAAGGTTTATGAAACATCTTCATTTGGTGATAATGAAAAATTCATGTATTACACAGTTGAGATTATAAATAACAACATTAAAGTAACAAAGTCTGTTGATGAGCCATTTTTTAAAGGCTTTGAATTTGAAAATAATAAAGATGAATAATAAAGCAAACCTTGTTTTTTTACTAATAATGGTTATAACTGGTAATATAATGGCCCAAGAAGTTTATTGCAGATTTGAGTTTGGTGAACAAACCCTTTATGGAAAGGTAGAAGGGGAAAAAGTTTTACCCTTGGACAAAGCACCTTGGGAAGACGGGAAAATAAATGGTAAGGTCTTGGAATTGAATAAAGTAAAATTGTTGCATCCATCAGAGCCAAAAGTTATTTTAGGGCTTGGAGGTTCATACAGTAATAGTTGGAAAGATATAACACCGTACAATTCTGTGCGTTGGTTTTTAAAACCTCCTTCTGCCGCGGCTTCACCTAACGACATTGTTTTTATTCCAACAGCAGTAGATGCCTTAAAGGTTGAGGCTGAATTGGTAATTGTTATAGGGAAAACTATAAAAAACGGAAATGAATCTGAAGCAGAAGATGCCATTTTTGGATATACCATTGGGAATGATATTGTGGGTTGGACAGACTCATTTCACGAAAAAGAGAATGAACCCAAAGATCAAAAAGAACCCCTTTTGGGACCTGGGTTAAAAATTGGAGACCGTTTTGCTCCTTTTGGGCCATTTATTTATACCAATATAGATTGGAAAAATAAAGGGCGAAAAATACGTATTACAGATATTTATGGAAATGAAAAAGTTAATGCATCTAACAACACATCAAATTTGGTATATAGTCCCGCTAAAATTGTTAGTGATTTATCAAAAGTATTAACCTTATCCTCTGGAGATATTGTATTTACGGGGACTGACAAATCATATGTGGTTTTAGATGGGGATTCAGTTAGCATTTCTATTGAAGGGTTAGGAACTTTAACCAATACAATAAAAAAATAATGAGTAATAAAAATAGCATAATATTTTTGTTTGTTTGTATTCTGATTTCGGTTGGGTTGCAGGCACAAACAATTGCCCTTTGGCAATTTAACGAGTCCAAAGGCCTTTATCCTAGCCACGTGCTTGATGATTCTTCAGAAAATGATTTTCCATTGGTAATTGGTAAAAAAGGCAAAATTGTAGATGGTAAATTCGGTAATGGATTGGATATGACTTCCACTTATGAATTGGACATTGAATTAAACGACCAAATTCAATTTGGACTTGCCATACCTGAAATTCCACAAAGGAGAACAACGGTTCCAATGTATTGGGGAAATGCTGACTTTGCAGCTCTGATGACCGTGGGTGAAACACACTTAAGAAAACAAGTTGGATTTGTTAATGCAACCGATACTAAACTCAATTTAGGTAGCTTTGATTGGACTGTGGAATTTTGGTATAAGCCTTTGCAAGAGACCCAAGAAGAAGGTGTTGTTTTTGAAATTGGAGTTGGACCAATTAGAGAAGAATCAGCTGTTACCGGTTTAAGTGTCTCGAAAGATAAAAAAGGGTTCGTACTCCAAAATGGAGATAATAAGCCTCCAATATTTATTCCGACCAAATCAAAATATCTATTTAATAGGCCATCAGCTACTTGGCATCATTTTTCATTTATTTACAAGGCTAAATCAAATGAAATAAGTCATTATGTTGACGGTAAAAAAACCAGTAGCGTACACGCTCAGATAAATGCTTTGAAGCATAGTGAAAGTGCTTATTTCAGTATTGGAAGAAATGGTTTTTGGAAAAATCCACTTCCAGGAATATTAGATGAACTTGAGTTTTATAATGGAATTAAATACACTAAAAATTTTAAACTTCCTTTAGAAGAAAACACTGTAAATAAAGAAAAGTTAAAAAAAGGTTTACCGCTATTGTTTGCAGGCAATAATAATTCAACCCCGACTCCTATTTCATTGGGTGCAAGAAAACATGTTTTTATAGATGATGCTTTTATAGAAAAAATGGATTCTGAAGTTACATTTTCAGTCAATCCACCCAAACAAATGGAGCGGGTTATCGGTGATATTAAAGGCACATTTAGAAAGCATTTAACTGTTTTAGAAGACGAAGATGGCAATATTAGATTATATAATGCCCTTGAGAACGATTATTTGGCCATGCAAATTTCCAAAGATGGGATCCATTTTAAGGCCCCTAATTTTGGAAAAACCGAAAACGGCAGTCCAAATATTGTAATCCCAATGATTAATGGAGGAATGGGCAACCCATTTATCGATCCAAATGGACCAAAAGAACAACGATATAAATATTTGAGTAATTACCACAAAAGAGGGGTTTACTTATATACATCTCCAAATGGAATTGATTGGAAACGTTCAAAAACAGCAATTCTACCCTTTAGACCAGGCTCACAGTCCTGTACGTTTTATGATGAACAAACCCAAGAATATGTATCCTATCACAGAACGGATATGCTTCAAACACCTGGAGGAGCAACTCTTAGAGGTTCTATTTTGGTGAGAATGAAAGATATTACACAGCCTGTTAATTATAAACAATTAGCACAAAACGATTATGAGAGAGCTAGGGATACTTTGAGTATGAGAGAACCTCAACCTTGGTTTATGGATAATGGCCCATTAACACCAGGAGGTTTTGGATTAGAGTTCCCATTAAAATTCTTGCCAATTCCTGAGGATCCTATTGGAACAGACATTTACGTAACTAAAGCTCAAAAATATCCTTGGGCTCCAGATACTTATGTAGCCTTTCCAATTATGTATTTTCATTATGAAGCAGATGGACCAGATGAAAGAATTGCCTTAATGGCCCCAAAACGTTTAAGAGGAGAAGGCCCTCTGGAAACTCAATTTGCTTCCAGTCGGGACGGAATTAATTGGAAGAGATACCCAAGACCAACATATGTTGGAATTGGTAAATACAATGATAAAGATATTCATACAGCTTATTTAGCTCAAGGTATGATTAAAAGAGGAGAGGAAATTTGGCAATATTATTTTGCCGAAACCCAATATCATTCCTCTTATACAAATGAGCCAGAAGGAAGAGGTGTTTATAGATTGGTCCAAAGACTAGACGGGTTTGTTTCGATGGATAGCCCTTATGGAAAAGAAGTAAAGGCGATTACCAAACCATTTATTTTTACGGGAAACAAATTGCATGTTAATATTGATACTGATGCCACAGGATATACTCAAATTGGATTTATTGATGAAAACGGTAATCCAATTAAAGGTTTTTCCGTGGAAGATTGTATTTATATTAATGGTGATTTTGTTGATACTGAAGTAGAATGGAACAAAGGTAAAGATTTGTCTTCATTGATTGGTAAGACGGTACAACTAGTATTTAAAATGAGAGGTAGCAAATTGTATGCTATTCAATTTAAAGATTAAAGAAAAATTAAAAAATGAAAACGTTTACAAAATTAAAAAGTCTCAAGGAATTATTCCTTTTTGTGGTTCTGTCAATTTTTATTCCAAAACAAGTAGAATCTCAAACCATTGCGCTGTGGTTGTTTGATGAGCCCCAAGGTTTATATCCAAGCCATGTAATTGATGATGCTTCAGAAAACGATTACCCATTGGTTATAGGGAGATCGGGAAAAATTGTAAAAGGAAAATATGGGAATGCTTTGGATGCTACGGCTTTTATGGAATTACAAATTCCTAATATAAACATACCTCTTTTTGGGATGGGGAAGCCATTACCAGTTCCTGCAGGAAGAACTACAACGCCTATGAATTGGGAAAACGCATTGTTTACAGCTATTATGACATCAGGAGAAAACCATTTAAGAAAGGAAATTGGAATGGTCAATGCCACAGACACTAGGCTAAATCTTGGAGATTTTGATTGGACAATTGACCTCTGGTTTAGTCCAACCAAAACAACAAATAAAAAAGCTGTGATTTTTGAAATAGGAGAAGGCCCTTTAAGGGAAAAAAACGAAATGACAAGTTTATCGGTCTCGGCAGATAAAAAAAGTTTTATTCTTGAGAATAACCCATCCCAGACAAAGATATTAATTAAATCTAATGAAAAATTCCTTAATAGTTTAAACAAATGGCATCATTATACATTTACTTACAATGCTAATAAAAATGAATTAAATCATTATGTAGATGGTAAAAAACATAGTACAATTACAATCAAAATGAAAGCCTTAAATCATGGGGATGAATCTTATTTTAGTTTAGGGCGAAATGGTTTTTGGGAAGATGCATTAAATGGAATGTTGGATGAGGTTGAATTTTATCAGGGAGTTAAAGACCAAAAAGACATTAAAAACCTTGAATCAAAATCCTTGATACTTAATAGAGAAAAAATAAACCTTCATAAAGGTCTGCCGTTACTTTTTGCAAATAAGGGTGCTCAACCATTTCAGTTGGGAGAAAGAAAACATCTATTCATAGATGATGCCTTTATAGAAAGGATGGATGATGAATTGAAATTTGTGGTAAATCCACCGAAAAAGATGGAACAGGTAATTGGGAATATTACTGGGCAGTTCAGAAAACATTTAACAGTTGTTGAAGATGAAAAAGGGGTCATCCGGATTTATAATTCTGTAGATGATGATTACCTGGCAGTTAGAACATCCACTGATGGCATTCACTTTACAGAACCTGATTTTGGGAATCCATTCAAAGGGAAAACCAATATTGTCATCAAAGAAAATGTGGGAGGTTTGGGTAATCCGTTTATAGATCCCAATGGGCCGGATAGTGAGCGTTGGAAATACTTCAGTGATTATGCAAGACGGGGAATTTATTTATATACATCACCAGACGGATATCATTGGACGCGCAATAAAACAGCAACACTACCATTTAGATCGGGAACACAATCTTGTTCTTTTTACGACGAACAGCAGCAGAAATACATTACATTTCACAGATCAGGTATTTTCCTTACACCGGCAAATGATACCCAAAGAAGCTCAGTCGTAGTAACTTTAGAAGATCTAGCTGTTCCAGATCAATTTAAACCATTGACACAGCAAGATTATATAAATTATAAAGGCAAATTTAGAATTAGAGATCCAAAACCCTGGTTTTTGGATAATGGCCCATTAACACCTGGTGGATTTGGGCTGGAGTACAAACATAAATTTGACCCATTGCCCCAAGACCCACCGGGAACAGATATCTATGTAACCAAGGCCACTAAATATAAATGGGCTCCGGACACGTATCTTGCTTTTCCAATTGTTTATTTTCATTACGAAAATGATGGCCCTAAAGCACGTCAGGTTTTAGGTGACAAAGAAAGAGGTTTGGGTTCTGGATCCATAGAGACTCAATTATCAGTCAGTAGAGATGGGCTGAACTGGAAAAGATATCCCAGGCCTACATATTTAGGCCCTGGAGAACATGCCGGGCGCAATGTCATTACAGCCTATATTGCTCAAGGCATGGTAAAAAGGGGGAATGAAATTTGGCAATATTATTTTGGGGAAACCCAATATCATTCTGCCTATAAACAGGATCTAGAAGGCAGGGGTGTTTATAGATTGGTACAACGGTTAGATGGATTTGTATCTATAGACAGTCCTTATGATAAGGAAGTTGAAATGGTAACAAAGCCATTTACTTTTGATGGGGATTATCTTTCCTTGAATATTGATACGGATGCAGCAGGTTATACCCAAGTGGGTATTTTAGATGAAAACGGGAATCCTATCAAAGGATTTTCGGTTGATGACTGTGTCTATGTGAATGGTGATTTTTTTGATAAAAAAGTAGAGTGGCTAAATAAGGGGTCTAACGTTTCTGAACTCAAAGGGAAAATCATTCAGTTAGTATATAGAATGAGAGGCAGTAAATTGTATTCTATGAAATTTAACAAAAACAAAAATCAGAATAATGAGAATTAAATATTTGAAATTTAGGAGTATCGGGATTATAATAAGTTTATTGGCAATAAATTTTTTGTTGATAGGATGTGAAAACAAAGAAGTCCCCTCAACCGAACAGGCACAAATTAAAGGTTCAGTTTCGCCAGGATTAAAAACAGAAATGGTTCAAGAAAAAGATTATCGGTATTTAATTTATGTAAACGCAAATACCGATGGCACCGGAAATGGTGAAAAGAAAAATCCATTTCAATCTATAACGGCCGCATTGAATTTTGGATCTGATAAAAAAATAACAGGAAAAATAGCCATATTGGTTGCTGAAGGGGAATACCATGAAACAACGATACAAATGCAACCTGGTATTGATTTATATGGTGGATTTAATGCGGTCAATTGGCAAAGGAATATTGAAAAATTCAAGACAATTATAGATCCAGACGGCAAAAACCGAGTGATAGAAGGCGCTAATGATTCAAAAATTGACGGATTTATAATTTCAGGAGGCAAAATAAATGGGAAAGGTGCAGGAATTATTTGTTCTGGGGTGTCTCCAACCATATCCAATAATGTTTTTATGACCAACCATACTTTAGGACCACAAAACTGGAATCCTGAATATTGGCATGAAACAGCAAATAATGGAGGAGCTGTTTATTGTGAAAATGGCTCACAAGCCACAATTAGAAATTGTGTGTTCATAAATAATACCACCGAGAATGGAAGGGGAGCCGGTATAGCGGCCGATAATAAATGTAAATTATTAATCAGTGGGAATGTGTTTATAGACAATAAAGCTGGTATAAATGACCCAATGAGAAGTAGTGATGGTGGCGCCATTTCAATTTTTAATTGGTGTCAAGCAGAAATTACCCATAACATATTTTTAAGTAATAAAGCTTTAAACCACAATGATGGTGGTGGCGTTTTTGTAGCTTTATGGAGTTCGGCAAAGATCAATGAAAATATTTTTGTTGATAATATAGCTGGAGATGATGCCGGAGGATTGTTTGTGGGTGGTCAGGAACACCGTTATGGAGGAGCTCCTTTAGACCCTATACCAGCAACGGAAGATTTTTCAGTGGATATCTCCAATAATTTGTTTTTAGGAAATAAAAATTCATCCATGAATTCAGGCGTAATGCGGTTTACCATGGAATCTAAAGGAAGTTATACAAATAATATTTCTGCGCTTAATAATGGAATTTATTTTCAACGCAGTGAAGTAGCTGTTAAAGAGAATATCATTCTTGATGATTTTCTTTTTATAGAGACTAAAAAGGGATTATTGCCTGGTGAAATCAAAAACAATCTAATTTGGGGAGATTTTCTTTTGGATGTCAATCCTTCCGTTTCAGATAATATTATAAAAGGAAAATTAGATTCTTTGGGAGCACAATTTAAAGTTCCAAAGTTTGCTAATGACGGAGGTATATTCCCTGTTATTTCCCTAAATGTAAATAAAAAAGAGCTTAAAACAGAAGTATTGATCGATGGAGAAAAGTTTAAGGAAAATAGCTTGGTCAATCGCGTTGTAAGATCAGGAAATAAATGGGGTGTTATTAAATCAAATTCTGATACATATATTACCATTTGGGGTAATTTGTACGGTGCAGAAAGCATTCAATTGCTTCCAACATACACAGAAATAAAATAATTTAAAAGATAAACAGATGAAAAAAAGCTATTTACTACTAATGTTTATGGCAATCGTCTTATTGCAGTGTAAAAAAAGCACTAAAGAGGATATCATAAACAACGCCCAAGAGGTTGCCACAACCTCAAGCACAGATACAGCATATACTCCATCACAAATTAACAAATGTATTGAGTTATTCAAACAGCAACAACCTGTGTATTATATAGGAGCCTATGGTGGTTATGAAGAAGGAGCTAAATTAGCTAAAACATGGGCAGATTATATAGTGTACAATATGGAACACAAACCCTTGGATTTTACTAAACTCCACGATTTTATGAAAGCGTTGGTTGATAATGGGCCTACTCCAAGTGGACATCGTACACCTACCGTTATTGTTGTATTGCCTTTGGTAGGTTTAGACAGCACTACAGTTAAATCTGGTGGTTGGATGGTAGAACAAGCACTGGCCCAAGGGGTTCACGGGGTAGAATTGGTTCGCGCCAGAACACCCGGAGCTGCTAAAAAATTTGTTCAGGCTGGCAGATATCCTATTCATAAACAGGGGATTGAAATTGTTGGAGAAGGAATAAGAGGATGGGGGAGCCATAAGTTCGCAGCCTGGGTATGGGGAATAAGTGAGGAAGACTATTTGAAAAAAGCTGACCCTTGGCCCCTGAATCCTAATGGTGAGTTATTGTTTGGTGTTAAAATAGAAGATCAGGTAGCTTTAGCAAACGCACCAAATACGCTTGCGGTTCCAGGTTTAGCTTTTGCAGAGCATGGTCCTAGGGATATGGGATTTTCCTATGGTCATTTAGAGGGAAGAGCAGACCCACCGGTGCCACCTGAGGTAAATGCTGCAGGTGAAAAAGTTCTAAGTCTTTGTAAGAAGAACGGATTGTATTTTTTAGACAATGTGTTACCAAATAATGTTCGGGAAAAAATAGACTGGGGAGTAATGATAGGAGCTGGCAGTAACAAGGAAGCGGCCTTGGAAGGAAGAAAATATACTAAGAGAAAAATACCATGGTAAATAGAAAAATCAACTTGTAGTAAAAAGAATTATTACCATAGGTAAAATGAACATTTTAGCGTACTCATCGAAGAATAAACTTTGTTCTTATGAAATGTTCTTATGAAAGTTAAAATAGGAAGTGAAATAACCAAATGAAAACTATATTTAATAAATATCTGTAAGATGCAAAAAATAAATCTATTACTGGGTGTTATTGCCATTCTCTCTTGCACAGACTGTCAAAACTCCCCTAAAAAAAATAAGCGCGTTGATAACGGCCGTGGTGAACTGGAAAAAGTGGCTAAAACTTATGGGCAGTTTGCTCCTGATGATGCTTTTGAGGAGGATCCATATTTTGCCTATTATGGCAGTGAAAATGAATGGACACGCCGTCAATTTAGGGAGATAAGCGCTGATAAGCTCTATAAACGAAGAGGGCAACGTCAATTGCTTGCCATTATTGATGGTAAGCCCGATTCAGCTCTGGTTTACTGTGAGCGTCGTTTATCGCAAGACCCTGCCGACCCCGAAATTCATTATATGATGACTGTGGCTTACTCCTCAAAAAATGATACGGAAAAGGCTGTTCAGTCGATGAATCTAGCATTAAAAAATGGCTTACCTTTTGAACGTTTTGTAGCAGGGCCCAAAGATATACTTGCACCCTTGTACCAGACGAAAGCGTACAAGGGTTTACAGGCCAGGTTTAATGTCCGTTTAATTCATGGTCCGATGTTAGGTAATGTTACACCTTATGGTGCCAGCTTTTGGGTACGTACGGCAAATGAATCGGATGTGATGATTAAGTGTATTAATCCTAAAAGTGGGAAGGTCATATCCGGGCACTCAAGAACCGCAGAAGCAAAAGACAACACAACAGTAGTAAGAGTAGATGGTTTGAAACCAAATACCAAATACAACTATTCGGTATGGATTGGAGGAGATTTGATAAAAGAAGGCTATCACGTTACTACAACACAAAGCACAAAATACAAAAAACCATTTAGTATTGCCTTTGGCGGTTGTGCCGGTTATACTCCGTCAAATGAACGTATGTGGGACACGCTGGCCACCCACGATCTCAAAGCACTGTTGTTGCTGGGAGACAACGTCTATATCGATCTTCCCGGAAAACCAAACCAGGTACATGATTATACCTATTATCGGCGCCAGTCGAGACCGGAATTCAGGCGTTTGGTTTCAAAAGTTCCAGTGTATTCCATCTGGGATGATCATGATGCCGCTATCGATGATGTGTGGATGGGGCCATATAAGGATAAACCGTATTGGAAAATTCCTATGGTCAATCTTTTTATCAACCAATGGAACAATCCGGGGTATGCTACTGGTGACTGGCCTGGCGGCTGGTATAAATTCTCAATTTCCGACATCGACTTAATCATGCTCGACGACCGAACCTATCGCACGAATCCGTTTAAATCAGAAAAAACAATGCTTGGACCTGTTCAAAAAAAATGGCTGTTCGAAAGTTTGAAAAATTCAAAAGCTACTTTCAAACTTATTGTTTCATCGGTTCCATGGGCTTTAGGTGCCAAACCAGGAAGCCATGATACATGGGCTGGGTTTGAACCAGAAAGGAATGAGATTTTCCAGTTTCTAACTGATAACAATATTGAGGGTGTTATACTGTTATCTGCAGACCGTCATAGAACAGATTTTTGGAAAAATGAAAGAGAGGGAGATTACCCATTGTATGAGTTTATGAGCAGTCGTCTTACAAATATTCATACACATGATTTGGTCCCGGGTGCAATATTTGGTTATAACGAAAAATGTGCTTTTGGAAAAATGACATTTAATACAACGCTAAATGATCCGGAAATAAGATTTGAGATAATAAATATTGATAATGAACCCATATACTCTTATGTTTTAAAGAGAAGTGAGTTGAAATAAAAATTTATCGTTAACAAATGGAAGTATTAATCGCCTTGATAGCTGTAGTTATATTAATGGTAGTGGCTACTACGAAATTTCATTTACACCCCTTTTTATCCTTACTGATAGCTGGTATCATTATGGGATTTGCTGGAGGGTTAAGCGAATCTGAAGTAATAAATACACTAATGAATGGTTTTGGTAAAACATTGGGTAGTATAGGGATAATCATTGCTTTTGGGACAATAATTGGGGCATATCTTGAAAAAAGCGGAGAAGCCAAAACACTGGCCAATTGGGTGCTAAAGAGCATTGGTCAGAACAGATCTGTTCTTGCGATGAATATTACAGGGTTTATTGTTTCCATTCCTGTTTACTGTGATTCTGGATTTATCATCCTTGCCTCTTTAAATAAAGCTATCAGTAAAAAAACAAACATTCCATTGGTGGTTTTAGGGGTATCCCTTGCAGCTGGGTTATACGCAACGCACGTACTTGTCCCTCCTACACCGGGTCCTCTGGCGGCTACCGCTGCTTTAAACGCAGATTTAGGATTGGTCATTGTGCTAGGATTGGCAGTTGCTATTCCTGTGTCCCTATCTGGCTTCTTTTGGGCCAAATATATTGGTAAGAACCTGAAAAATAATATACCAGAAAAATTTGTTAGTGAAGTTAAAACAGAAAAGCTCCCCACACCTAGTTTGTCTTTTGCTCCTATACTGGTTCCAATTATTTTAATTGCTCTAAAATCGGTATCGAATTATCCAACACATCCTTTTGGAGGCGGAGTGTTTTTTGGAGTAATTAATTTTATTGGCAATCCCATTATTGCATTGTTAATGGGTGTTTTCCTCTCATTTAAACTAAAAGGTAACAAGACTAAAGAAACACATTTAAATTGGGTGACAAGTGGATTGAAAGACGCGGGTATTATTATTTTAATTACAGGGGCAGGTGGTGCTTTTGGAGCTATTCTTCGGGCAACCGGGATTGGAGACGTCATTGGTTCAAGTTTTTCTGATTATCATTTGGGCTTGTTTTTACCATTTTTGATTGCAGCAGTTTTAAAATCAGCTCAAGGATCATCTACCGTTTCTATTATTACAACTGCAGCCATTGTTGCTCCTTTATTGGGTACCTTTGGTTTGGATTCTGCTATGGGTCGTGCCCTAACTGTTTTATCAATTGGAGCAGGAGCAATGACAGTATCGCATTTGAACGATAGTTTTTTCTGGGTAGTAGCTCAATTTACCGAAATGGATACGGCAACGGCTTTAAAAAGCCAAACAGTTTCCACTCTGTTACAAGGATTAACAGGGATTATTATTGTGATGATTCTAGGTTGGTTCTTTATATGATATTATTGAAACAATAATTAAAAATGGCACATACAATCAAAGGAAATTATATTAATGGAAGTTGGCAACAAGGTAAAAGCCTTAAAACACAAAAGATTATCAATCCTGCAAATTTAACCGAAGTTGTGGGTTATGTCCAATGGGCTGATAGCAAGACTGTAAAATTAGCATTAGGATCTGCGAATATAGCAATGATAGCTTGGAGAAAAACTTCGATAGAAAACAGAGTTAGGTATGCTAATTTACTTCTTGACAACATAGCAAAGCATACATTGGAATTTACTCATATTATAACCTCAGAAAACGGAAAAACCACAAAAGAATCTTTAAGTGAAGTAAACGCTTCTATTGAGGAAAGCAAATTTCAAATAAATTTTTTAAGAAGCAATCTAAAGGAAATAGCAGGCAAGACTGAAATTAGATATGAACCCTTAGGGGTTGTTTTAACTATTACACCATGGAATTTTCCTTTAGCAACAATCATGAGAAAAATGATCCCTGCCATTGTAAGCGGAAATTCCGTTATTGTTAAACCATCAGAATACGCTCCATTGACCTCTATATTGCTCTTCGAATTAATTCATGAAATAGGGTTTCCAAATGGTGTTGTGAATTTGATTAATGGTATTGGTGAAGAAATTGGCCCCGCTTTGTTACAGTCTGGTTTTATCAAAGCCATTTCCTTTACGGGATCTAATTCAACAGGTAATAAAATCGCAAAGCAAATTGGCGGAAAAGACATTCGGTTTCAAGCAGAAATGGGCGGATCTAATGCTGTTGTTGTACTAAAAGATGCTAATTTAGATATCGTGGTTCCTGATATAATTTCCAATGCATTTGCCTGTGGCGGCCAGTGGTGCACAGGTACAAGTCGAGTAATTGCAGAAAATGGAATTTATGGAAAACTAATGGAAAACCTTAAGCAATATACAGCGAAAATTACGGTTGGAAATGGAATTGATAAACATGTGGACATGGGTCCAGTATCAAACGAAAGGCAGTTTAACTCCATTAAACGCATCATTAAAAAAGCAAAAAAGCAAGGAGCAAAAACTGAAATGGGAGAAACCATGGACAAACCTGTTCCGCTCCAAGGTTATCAGGTTGCCCCAACCATTTTATCACATATAACAAGTGAAATGGATATAGCAGAAGAAGAGGTTTTTGGGCCAGTATTAATGGTGTATAAGGCCGATGATTTAAGACATGCGTTAAAAATTGTTAACAACAGCCCTTATGGATTATCAACTTCCATTTATACCGATGATCATAAAAAAGCGACCGAGTTTGTTGACGGCGTTGAGTGTGGTCTTGTACATATCAATTTACCAACGGCATTCCGAGAATACTCAAAACCCTTAATGGGATGGAAAAAGTCTGGAATGGGCATGCCCGAATGTGGTAGGTTTATGTTGGATTTATTTACAAAACCCAAAGTAATCTATAGAAAATGAAAATCAAACACATATACGAGAAAACCATAAGTATTGGCTCGTCCATTAGAAATGCAGTAATTGACTTTTCTTCTATGACCATTTCAATAGTTGCTATTGAAACTGATATAATTCAAAATGGAAAACCCTTAATAGGTTATGGCTTCAATTCCAATGGCAGATATGCACAAGGTGGAATAATCAACAACCGGATCTTACCACGAATTTATAATGCGAAAGAAGAAGAATTATTAAATGATGAAGGCACAAACTTTGACCCTTTTAAATGCCTTAAAATGATGATGAAAAATGAAAAACCGGGTGGGCATGGAGAGCGTAGTGTAGCTGTTGGCACTATTGATATGGCGCTTTGGGATCTTGTTGCAAAAATTGAAAAAAAGCCATTGTACAAATTACTGGCTGAAAGATACCGCAACGGAACCTATGACCAACAGGTTTATATATATGCAGCTGGAGGATATTATTATCCTGGAAAAGAAATTCAGGGACTTCAAGATGAGCTGAAATCATACTTGGATAGAGGTTTTGAAGCTTGTAAAATAAAAGTGGGGGGAGAATCAACTTCAGTGGATTTGAAAAGGATTGAAGCCGCAATAGAAGTTGTGGGCAACGGTAAACACTTGGCAATTGATGTGAATGGTAAATTTGACCTTTCTCAAGCTATCCTTTTTTTAAAACAGATTGAACCATACAACCTAAAATGGTACGAAGAAGCAGTAGATCCTCTTGATTATCTGTCCAATGCCGCTGTTGCTGAGGCATCTAAAACTCCCATTGCCACGGGAGAAAACATATTTTCGTATATAGACACCTTAAACTTAATACGTTATGGAGGATTAAGACCCAATAGGGATTTAATACAGGTTGATCCTGTTTTAAGTTATGGCCTGGCCGAATATATTAACATTCTGAGCATGTTGGAAAAACACGGTTGGTCATCACGCAGTTGTATTCCCCACGGAGGCCATCTGTTTGGGATTCATATTGCGGCGGGACTTGGGTTGTATGGCATGGAATCCTATCCGGATGTTTTTGTGCCTTTTGGCAAATTCATTACTGGAATGGTATTGAACAATGGTATGGTAGGTTTACCCGATTGTTCAGGAATCGGCTTTGAAGAAATCCCAGAATTATATCCAATATTAAAATCATTATTAAATTGATTTTTGATGAAAAAACGCATAAAAATACTTGTTGCACCAGATTCTTTTAAAGAAAGTTTATCAGCAATAAAAGTTTCAAATGCTATTACAAAAGGGATTTTAAATATAATTCCAGATGCTGATGTTACACAAATACCTCTTTCCGATGGAGGAGAAGGATTACTTGATATTTTGATAAATGCTTTAGGAGGAAAAAGAATTTCGGTAATTGTTAAAGATCCTTTAAATAGAAATATACAAGCTGAATATGGTATTTTAAATGACAATCTTACCGCAATAATAGAAATTGCTAAAGCATCTGGATTAGAACTATTGGATGACGATGAAAGAAATCCGATGTTGACATCTTCATTTGGAACTGGACAGTTGATTAAAGACGCTCTTGACCATGGATGTAAAAGTATCATAATTGGAATTGGAGGTAGCGCCACAAACGATGGAGGCATGGGAATGGTTAAGGCTTTGGGCGGAAAATTCTTAGATAACAAAAATGAAGAAGTCCAAGAAGGGGGAGGTTTATTAGATCAAATATGCAAGATAGACCTTTCAAAATTTGATAAAAGAATTGGTAATTGTGAGATAGTTGTTGCTTGTGATGTTACAAATCCATTGACAGGACAAAAAGGAGCTTCATTTGTTTATGGAGAACAAAAAGGAGGAACACCGGAACAATTAAAAATACTCGATAAAAATCTTAAAAGATATGCTTCTATTATTAGAGAATGTATAGGTATTGAAGTAGAAACAATTGAAGGAGCTGGAGCAGCAGGAGGAATTGGAGCTGGTCTAATAGCTTTTTTTAATGCAGAATTAAAAAGTGGGATTGATTTAATTATTGAAACTTTAGAAATTGACAAACTGATTAAAAATGCTGATTTGGTAATTACTGGTGAAGGAAAAATTGATAAGCAGACCCTCAATGGTAAAACAATATTGGGCATAGCTTCCGTAGGGAAAAAATATAAAGTTCCTGTAATAGCAATAACCGGTAAAATGGGAAATAATATTGATGAAATTTACAAACTCGGCATTACAGCAATTTTTTCTATTGTGAATAAACCTATGACATTAGAAGAGGCAATAAATAATGTTGAATATTTAATTCAATCATGTGCAGAAAATATTATCAGAACAATTAAGATATAACAAAATGCATAATTTAACTAAAAACCCTATAATATTCTTGCTTTTTAGAATAGGCGTTTTCTCAACCTTTTTTGGTCATGGATATATAGCTTTTAGTAAAAATAAAGCATGGATTCCTTATTTAGAAGTTATTGGTTTTTCCAAGGTACATGCAACTTCTGTTTTACCTTTAATTGGGATAATAGATATCATAGTAGCTTTAACGATATTAATAAAACCTTTTAGATTAGTTGTACTATGGGCAGCAATCTGGGCTTTTTCAACGGCTTTAATTAGGCCAATTTCCGGAGAGTCTGTTTTAGCTTTTATCGAAAGAGGGGCAAACTGGATACTGCCCTTAATATTCTTTTTAATCTATAATAATAATTATAATCAAAAAAAATTAGTAAAATGAAATTAAAATCTAATCACGTAAAGAAAATTTTAAAAGAAGGTGGTGTTTGTTTTGGAACCATGTTACGAATACTCAAGTCTCCACAAGCAATAGCTTTATGTGCTGCACAAGGTTGGGATTATATAATTATGGACACCGAACATAATGACTATAATGTGGAGACATTAGCTAATTGTGCGCTCGTTGCTAAATATGAAAATATGACTTTACTGGTTCGTGTACCCGATAAACATTATCACCTTATGGCTCAGATTCTGGATATTGGTTCAGAAGGATTGGTATTACCGCAAGTAAAGACCAAAGAAGAAACAGATATGATTATCCAATCAACCAAATATGCTCCAATGGGCAAAAGAGGAGTCAGTATTTCAGAAGTGGTTACCCGCTTTAGAAGCCATGATCACGTAGAATATATGGAGTGGGCGAATGAAGAACTGTTAACAGTAATTCAGATAGAGAGCAGGGAAGGCGTTGATAACATTGAAGAAATAGTTTCTACAAAAGGTGTAGATGCTATTATGATTGGTCCTGCCGATCTCTCGCAAGATATGGGAATTCCTGGACAACTTGAACATCCTGATCTTGAAAATGCATTTAGAAAAATTATTAAAGCTTGTAAAAAACACAATGTTGCACCTGGAATTCATTTAGCCAATATGGAATTGGCAAATAAATGGATAATTGAAGGAATGCGATTTGTTACCTACAGTTATGATATTAAGCTTTTTAAAGAATCTTCGAAAAATGCTTTAATGTCTTTACGCAGCAATCTTAAAAAAGTTTAATTATAAGTAAATATATGCAATGAGTAACTGGAAAGTATTTAATAAATCAGGTAAGCACCGTGTATTAGTAACTAAAATGTTACCTGGTGAGGAATGGCTCGATATCTTAATTGGTGCAAATTATAGAATTGAGGTCAATCTTTCAAATGAGATTACAACCAAATCTGAAATTGTCAAAAAAATAGGAGGTAATTGTAAAGCTATTATTGGGCAACTCACAGAAAATTGGGATGAAGCACTTTTTCAAATATTTAGCAGTGCAGGAGGTGTAGTTTATTGTAATTATGCTGTAGGCTACAACAATGTTAATGTTAAAGCTGCTTCCAAATATAAAATTGCCATTGGTAATACTCCAGGTGTTCTTGCCGAAACCACTTCTGAAATGACTGTGGCTCTCACAATGGCTTGTGCCAGAAGAATAGTAGAAGCAGATAGCTTTATGGGAAAAGGTTCTTTTAAAGGATGGCTTCCCAATTTATTTTTGGGAAAGCGCTTATACGGAAGTACATTAGGCATTATAGGTGCAGGACGTATAGGTTCTGCCTTTGCACTAATGATGATTAAAGCTTTTCAAATGAACCTTATATATTTCAGTAACAGGGAAAATCCAGATATTGAAAATACAATTAATGAGTATAATAACTTTTTACGAAAGACTAATGATAAACCAGTAAGTGTAAAAAGGGTTATGGTTATAGAAAATTTATTACGGGAAGCTGATGTAATAAGTCTTCATACACCACTTAATGAGGCCACTCACCATATGATAGATAAAAATGCATTTTCTATAATGAAAAATGATGCTATTTTAATTAATACCAGCAGAGGATCAATTATAGATGAAAAATCATTGGTGGAGCACTGTGAAAATAATCCTCTGTTTATGGCAGGATTGGATGTTTTTGAAAATGAACCTTTAATGAATGATGGTTTAGTAGATCTCGATAATATTGTTGTGGCTCCACACATTGCATCAGCAACTAAATGGACTAGAGAAGGAATGGCAAAATTGTCTGCATTAAATATAAAAGGCGTATTGGAAAATTATGCATTTTCGAAATCGGAAGATATCAGCCTTTTTTTAAGTCAAAAACCTCCAAATTCTATCCCAAGTATTGTGAATTCTGAAGTTTTGTATTTCAAATGATTATTTTTTAATGAAAGCCCCATCATCTTAAGACAATATGAATTATATCAAAAAAACAAGAATGTAGTTTACAAAACAGAAATTTAGTTTGCAATGTTTTAATAGAAATTAGGCATCCCCCGTTTTTTCAAAAAAAAACGAAATTCAGTCTAACCCATCAATCTTAAATTGTTGATTTATAGCGATTTAAAAATTTCATTTTTTTGAAAATTTAAAAAAGTTTTCCAAATTTAAAATTTCTTTAAACACCGTAAGCCTACGGCCTAGTACCCCCCCCCTTG
>TARA_R110002049_G_scaffold288534_1_pt1 | contig 36915 bp, 31 predicted proteins | sample TARA_R110002049 | Tara Oceans TARA_R110002049 (sample SAMEA4396941) | marine metagenome | biome: Polar Biome; feature: [SRF] surface water layer (ENVO:00010504); material: water (ENVO:00002006), including particulate matter (ENVO:01000060) such as... | depth 5 m
TGCCGAACAACCGTCCAGCCTGTACACAGATCGTTTTCTCGCCGAAGGCATCGAAGCTGCTCCCGATTCCTGGATTGAACGCTTCCCCGGCTTGGGTCGCTGGCGCGGCGTCGCGGAGCTAAAGAAGAAGGTTCTCTTAGCCGCAGATGCGCCGAGCGGGCACGAAGTTGCGATTGCAAGCCGATCAACGCTGTTGATGCGAACGGCGGCGTCGGCGATGTATCGGCTTTGCCGAAACGTCCTGGTGACCGACCTCAACTGGCCAGCCTATCAAACGGAGGTTGCCCACACGGCGGCGCGTACCCATCAGCGATACACCGTATTCTCGTGTCGGAATAGGTTGAGCCGTCATCAGATGTCGAGTGAACGCCTCATTAGCGAAATCACGAAGCTTTACAACAAGCAGTGTTGTGATGGCGTTTTCTTGCCGTTGGTCGACAACTTGGGCGTCAAGGTGCCTGTCAAGCAGATCGTTGCGGCGATTAGCGAAAAAGCGTCACCGCGGTTTGTACTGATCGACGGAGCACAAGCGTTGGGTCATCTTCCGAAAATCGATGTTCATGACCTATGCGACATCTTCATCGCAGGCGGACACAAGTGGTTACGGTCTGGCCATCCGCTAGGCATCGCCATCTACGGTCGCGCCCGATCACGAGACTACTTGAGTCGATGCTTCAACGCCGGCGATCGAGCGAACCAAATTGACGATTCACTCTGTCGATTCGTATCCGCCCTCTCGGAACGCTTCGTGAGAAACCAATACGCCGAGACCGTCAACGTTTCACCACTACTCTCTTTCCGAGCAGCGCTTGAAGACTTCCCGTGCTCGAGCCAAGAAAGGCGTCAACAATGGCAGCACCAAGCCGAGAACCATACGCACGTTCACCGCGTTGCGTGCTCTTGTGGATGGAAGCTACAAACCGTGAGCGAGGACTTTCAGTGCGGAATTTTGACAATACGGCCGGGCAAGTTTAGGCTGAAGTCAGAACGTGGAGGCAGCTTTCGGAGGCGACTCGCCAAACAATCAGTTGCAGCTTCATGCTACGGCGACGGCACTATTCGGCTGTCGATGCCCAAACGCATTTTGGGCAACCAAGAGCTTCACGCGATCGAGATCGCACTGAGTCAGTGCGAATGAACGAACGTGACTCCGAAGATACTTTCAGCACATGAAGCGTGCGGGGGTCATAGGAAGAAAACGAAGTGGCAACACCACTCCGCAAGCAGTCGCCGGACCTACGAAGGCAAACGCGAGTCAGTTCAGCATGATGACCTTTGTGCCTCCAGCATGACGGACGTTGTGGAGAGTACACAAAAACCGGAATCATTTGAGAACTCAAGCTGCATATGACTCCTCCAGCAACAGGTTCGCAAATTGAGCCCGAACTCCTGATCCGAGGAAGGAATTCGTCGAATTGTAAGAGTTATCGAATCTGATCTAGGCGGTGACAGGAAGGGCTTCATTACCATGTGATCGGCGAGCGGATGTTGTATCCGCCCGTCCGATCCACCACAACGCTGCTCCTTAGCTTACCGCCGTTGGTTGTGACCGGCGTGAAGCTGTAGTGATCAACTCTCGCGAACTTCCATTGCTGAGCAGCTTTCTTGGCATTTGCGGCAGCACTCGACGCACATGTCCATGTTGCCGACCTTCTCGCAACTGTCTGCACACGCTTTGCAGATTTCGGCGCAGGCGCGGCAGTAAAGTGCGTGGTTGTCGCTGTTGCGGCTCATGAAGTCGACGCAGGCGGCACAGGCCGCAATTTAGTCGAGCATCTGCTTGACTTGCGTTTGCTCGACGTGACCGCCCCCTTCTGACAGACAATGACTGGTAAGCATATCGGCACAGGACGTTTGGCATTCCTGGCAGTTTTGAAGGCATTCAATCATGGATGTGGTTGCGGTACTCATTCGTTCTTCTCCTATTGGAATTGTGTGCGCGGCCCCGTTGCCGCCGCCTTTTCGGAACGCAACTTGCATACCACAATGGGGTATAATCAAGATTGTCAAAAAGACAGCCCAAGGAGCCAGCATGTCCACGACCAAAGCCGATGCAACCGATCCGGTCTGCGGAATGACGGTCGATCCTGCCGAATCGCGGCGTAGCGAGCATGAGGGGAATTCGTATTTCTTCTGTAGCGAAGGATGCCAAACGAAGTTTGAGGGCGATCCTGCTGGAGTCTTAGCTACGAGGGCAGAGAAGGAATCAGCCGCGAAGCATGAGATGTCGGAATCGTCCTGTTGCGGCAGCGGAGGGCATGGTGGATTGTCGACCAGCGAGAGCGATTCTCCAACAAACCCGGAAGCAGTCTACACCTGCCCGATGCACCCGGAGATCGAACAAGTTGGGCCGGGGGATTGTCCGATTTGCGGGATGGACCTGGAGCCTAAGTTGGTCGAGATGGCCGATCAGGGCGATGAAGAACAATACCAAGATATGAAGCTGCGGTTTTGGGTCGGGGTTGCGTTGTCGGTGCCGTTGCTTGTGATTGCGATGGGGCCAATGGTTGGACTGCGCGTTGCGGACTGGATGAATCAAACGGCGTTTGGTTGGTTGCAAGTGGCTCTGGCGACCCCGGTCGTGTTCTGGTGCGGTTGGCCCCTGCTGGTGCGGGGGGCGAAGTCATTTCGCTCGATGAACCTAAACATGTTTTCATTGATCGCTGTGGGAACACTTGCAGCGTATTTCTTTAGCTTGGTCGTCGTGCTGTTGCCGAGCGTGATCCCAGAAGCGTTTTATGAAAACGGTGTCGCGCCGTTGTACTTCGAGGCTGCTGCGGTGATCATCACGTTGGTCTTGCTTGGGCAGGTGCTTGAACTGAGAGCACGCCAACAAACCGGCGGGGCGATTCGTGAGTTGATGCAGCTTGCGCCTGAGACAGCTCACCGAATCACGGACGATGGCGAAGAAGAAGTCGCGCTGAATGCCGTTCACCGGGGAGATCGCCTGCGAGTCCGGCCTGGTGAAAAGGTTCCTGTTGATGGTCGCGTCTTGAGCGGTTCAAGCAGCGTTGATGAGTCGATGTTGACCGGTGAGCCGATCCCTGTCCAAAAGGTCGAAGGGGACGAGATCACCGGCGGGACTCTGAATCAAACGGGTGCTTTGGTAATGGAAGCGGTCGGGGTGGGCGGCGATACGGTGCTCAATCGAATCGTCCAAATGGTCGCCGATGCTCAGCGAAGCCGTGCTCCGATTCAGAAACTGGTCGATGTGGTTTCTCGCTACTTTGTTCCGGTAGTGATTCTTTGCTCAATTCTTGCGTTTGTAGGCTGGGCAATGTTTGGCCCCGAGCCACAACTCGCCCATGCGTTCGTCGCTGCAGTGGCAGTATTGATCATCGCTTGCCCCTGCGCTCTCGGGCTCGCCACGCCAATGTCCGTCATGGTCGGTGTGGGGCGAGGCGCGAAGGAAGGCGTGTTGATTAAGAATGCTGAAGTGCTGGAGGTGATGGAGAAGGTTGATACGATCGTCGTCGACAAGACGGGGACACTGACGCAGGGGCGACCGGAAGTCACGGCGGTCGAGACATTCGGTAACTGGGTCGAAGACGACGCGTTGCGGATGGCTGCGGCGGTAGAGAGCCAGAGTGAACATCCGCTTGCTCAGGCGGTCGTCCGGCGAGCCAAGAGCGACGATCTACAATTGGCTGAGGCTAGCAATTTCAACAGCATCACCGGCGGTGGTGTTCATGCCCGAGTCGATCAACACGATGTCGTGATTGGCAAAGCGGACTTGCTTGATGAGCAAGGCGTGACCGGCGTCGACGCGGGCCGAGCGAAAGCAGGTTCGCATCAATCCGAAGGTGCAACGGTCGTGTTTGTCTCGATTGATAACTCGCTCGCTGCGATTCTTGCCATTACCGATCCGATCAAGGAAAGCACTCCCTCAGCATTGAAGACGCTGCATCATCTTGGACTAAAGGTCATCATGCTGACGGGTGATGCTGAACCGACCGCGAAGGCCGTGGCCACTAAGCTGGGAATTGACGAGTTTCACGCGGGCGTTTCGCCTCAGGACAAACATAACTTTGTCTTGAAACTCAAGCGTGAAGGCAAGACCGTCGCGATGTGCGGTGACGGAATTAACGACGCGCCGGCTCTTGCCGAGTCCAATGTGGGGATTGCGATGGGGACCGGAACCGGCGTCGCGATCGAATCGGCGGGTGTCACTCTGGTGGGTGGTGACCTGCGGGGCGTCGCGGCGGCCGGTAATTTGAGCCGAAAAACAATGAGCAACATTCGGCAAAATCTGTTCTTCGCGTTTATCTACAATGCCCTCGGGATTCCCGTAGCAGCGGGGCTTCTGTACCCGTTTTTTGGCGTTTTGCTGAGTCCCATGATCGCGGCGGCGGCGATGAGCTTGAGCAGTGTTTCGGTGATTGCGAACGCATTGCGTCTTCGCGCAGCCAAGCTGACCTGAACGGCTTTCCTGCGAGAAACGAAACCTTCACGGATTTCTTCAATTTTCCGTGAAGAAACGCCCCGCAGCGATCATCTAAACTCCACACATGGTTAGAAATTCGCACTCCCGTGGCGAAACGTCGCCTAAAGGAGTGCTGATGTTCGTTAGCGAAGTGGTCATTGAGCGAGCAATCCACGGTGAGTCAGAGGCTCAGCGTGAGATCTATGAATCGTTTTATCCTCGCGTCTATCGGCTGGTCCGGCGGATCGTTGGTGAAAGCGATGCAGACGATGTGAGCCAAGATGCGTTCATGCAGGTGCTGTCGAAGCTGGATTCGTATGGCGGCAAATCTGCATTCGCAACTTGGGTCCATCGTGTCGCAGTCAATCAGGCTCTGCAGCACGTCCGCTCTCGCAGTCGGCATCCAACCGAGCCACTTTACGAGGATTCGATGACAGGACAAGATGCGCGAAGGCAGGCCGGTTTATCCGAGCTTCTCGATGAGGCGTTGCGTCGAATTGATGTGGAGCTGCGAATGATCTTTCAACTCAAGGAGTTAGACGGGTTGGCTTACGCTGAGATCGCTCAGACCGTGGGTATCCCCGAGGGAACAGTGGGTTCCCGACTGAATCGAGCCAGACGAGAACTTCAACTGCAACTTGTAGACCTAGGGTGGGAGCCTTAATATGGAATGCCAAGAGGCTACCGAACAGCTTTCTGCTTACTTCGACGATGAACTCACCAGCGAAATGGCTGATCGAGTGAGGCAGCACGTGGCTTCGTGTCAAAGTTGTCAAGCGGAACTACAGTCCTTTGCAGGAATTCGCAAACTGTCGACGCAGTATCGCGAACCAGCATCAGAAGTTCCTTCTTGGGAGACGTTCGCTGCCCGCATGAATTCGGTACAACCGTTGGTGCAGCCTGCGCCTGTCCAAACTGCGAGCGTTCCAATGTCCAACGGTCGGTCAAAGTGGAAAGACGCTGCAACGATCGTCATCGCGCTGGCCGCATCCGTCCTGATCCTGTGGTCGGTTCGACGACCTCAGAGTTCGGATGAACACGCAATCGCACAACAGCATTCGCATTCTCATGCCGGAGCGATGGCTGGCATGGCCCCAACGCCCATCGACTTTCAAGATGTCGTTCTTGATTTCAATCAAGATTCCAACATGGCCGTCAATTCGTTCGCTTCCAAGTACGACGGAACAGAAGTGTCGATTGACGAAGCAGCAAAGGATTTGGGTTACCAACCTCAGGCGAGAAAGTCGCTTCCTGCGGGCGTTCAGTTGGTTTCGACACGATTGTTGAAATTGCCTGAATGCAACTGCGCCGAGGGCGAATGTTTATGTGGTCCGGATGGTTGCAATTGCGTCGCATGTGTTTGCGAGCGTCCCGATGGATCGACGTTCATGCTGGTCGAAAAGTGCAAGTCTCAAATGGTGAGTTTCGGTGATTTGCCGGTACAGCTTGTACGTCGAGGAGATCGAGAGTTGCAAGTTACTCAAGGCGAGAAGGGACTGGCGGTTTCTTGGGAAGGCACCCACGCAAGGATGACCGCGATTGGTTTGCGTGATGAGAGCGAATTGGGCGTGCTTCTGGCGGCGAACTGAGGTGATTGAGCCCGCCCGTTCGATGTACGAATCGTTTTCACGGTCGAAAACTCACGGATAACTCGACGGGATTTCGTAGTTCAGGATCACCGTTGTAGATGGATTGCTTCCACTGATGCTCCAATTCCATCACGCTCGCAATCTTGTAGTTGTCCTTCAACGCTTGCTGGTAGCCAACTCGCATCGCGTCCACGCCAAACCGCGTCACGTCTTGAATGCCACCTTTCGTACACAAGAATTTCGTTAGCGATGCGCTTTGTCCATAAAACGCTGCCATCTGTTCCGCCGAAGTGAACTGTTCCAAACTGAACAGCACCGATAGTGGCATCGCTGAACCTTGACGCAAAGCTTCGCGACAATCTCGCTCGTGAAGTGATCGCTTGTGATCGGTATCGGCCATCATTGCGGCCCCTTCGTCAAGCCAATGCGGTGGTTGCTGTCCGTCGAAGCGATCCGATAGAACCACATGAGTTAATTCGTGCGGTAACGCCGGTAGCTCGCCTGTCGGATCGACAAGCAAATCAATTCGGCGTGATAAAGTCCGCCCTGCATTGACCTGAATAAGACTGCTGCCAAGTGTTTGTGCTCCACCTGGGCCAACGCTGTGGACGTAGCTCGCTAGAGTGGCGTGAATTCGGATTTCACATGGCGGGTTCCAGGTAGCGATAGTTTTGTTGCACCAGACGCGCGTGAGTTCGACACGCAACGACTCACATAGCGTCGCCACATTTTCTGCTGCCGGTCCGCCGCGGTAGGTGTTGACCACAAAGTTTTCCGACCGGAACTCCGGTTCGTTTGCGTGAGCGGGGTGGTCGTCAAATCGAAGAGTAACGAGCAATCCCAATACGAGGAGAACCATCGTGAATCGCATCATCTAGCAACTTTCCCTCAAGGTACGAAACTAATAACCTTCATGGTCCTCCGCACGCCAGGGAGGCTCATTCGTCGATAAGCCATATCAGTTTCTGTGCCGAGTGACTCCGGTGGAGGTCGAGTGAACCGATTTGGATTCGTAAAGCCCCATTCCATCAGGTTTTAGGAATTCGTGTTTCCGTTGAGCGCAGCCCTTCGCTGGGATCCGCGATGCCTACCGAATTGGCATCGCACTGCTGAAGTTTTGTGCGATACAGGGGCGGAAGAAGGCTGAAACGTCGATGACGATTTTCAGAGAATTACCATGCGGATGTGAAGAAGGGTGATTTGGGAAGCATCTAATGTGTGTCAACGAATCAAGGCGGACGATGCGATGACGTAAAAACCAAGTCCGTTCATCACATGTATTGGGGCCTTGCCCCCGGAGATGACAAAATGTTGAAGCTTGCTTTCTTGAGTGTGGCTGCCTTTGGTGTTTTGGGCGTGGACGCGAACAATGCCGTGGCGCAGTGCTGTTGTGGCGGGACGGTCATTCAACCGACGGGCACTGTGACTGAAAACTACGTGCCTGCCGAGTCGCAGGTCATCAACAGCGAACCGATCGCGACTCAGGGCCAAACGTATCAGCGGTTTTCGTATTCGCCCGCTGAGGTGTCGCCTCCCGTCTATCAACCGGCTGTGAGCCGTTTCTATTCGGCACAGCCACAGGCGCAGAGCTACCGTCGATTCTCATATCAGCCACGCGTGCAATCTCGCAGTAAGGGTCCGACGCACAAGCGGCCTTGGCAGTACTCGAAAGCCGATCCACGCCGATATCGCAGCCGCTAGTTCTAAAGACAACTTGCACAGCACTAACGAACGCAGCCAACAGTCAAGAGTTGGCTGCGTTTTCTGTTTATCAATGGCTATCGAGTTCCCGTCTTTTTCACACAGCATCATTTCAGAATGTCCCGAATCAAACATTCGGGAGACCGATGAGCAGGTCGAATAGGAATCGAGTCGGAGGAAACAGTTCGTCGTCACGACCATCACAATGCAAACGTACCCGTTGCACCGTAAATATGACGTAACACAGGTGGTTTGGCTGGCTTTTCCTCCCACTGCCTCTCCGTCACAACCAAGCTACAATGGATTTTTCACCCGACTCGCAGCGAATTCGCTCTCCCATTCATCTGAACGATCCTCTGTAATCGCATGCTTACCGACGACGATAAAAAGAAGCTCAACAACCGACTTCGCCGCGTCGTAGGGCAGGTCGAGGCTGTCGGGCGGATGATCGAGAATGAGGATTATTGTGTGGACATTCTGATGCAACTGTCGGCGGCAACAGGCGCTCTTGGAAAAGTCGGCCAGATCGTGCTGGAAGAGCATCTGAAGACGTGTGTTGCCGAGGCTGTTCAGAATGGTAATGCGAAAGAACGCGAGGAAAAGATTGACGAACTGGTGAAACTGTTTCGCAAGTATGCGGGAGTCATTGATTGACGTGGAACTATTCGTCCTGACTGCGACCGGTTTGATGCTCACGGGACTTGGCGTCTGGGAGACGTTCATGGCAGTCCTTCATCCCAGGGCAATCGTCGGTCCGATCACCACGAGGATCAATCGTTGCTTTCACTTTGTCGTCCGCACGAAGGTGTTTCGGCGTAGCGGCTTGACCGTGTTCAGCGGTCCTCTTCTTCTGGTTGCTCATGCAACATGTTGGGCAACCTTGCTCTTGTTCGGGGTCGCGTTGATTGTTTGGCCTCAATTGGGCAGCGGGATCATCGAAAGCGGCTCAGAGACCACCGATGATTCGTTGCTGACGGCCATTTACTACTCTGGCTTTTCCATCACGACGCTTGGCGTTGGAGACTTCGTCCCTCGAAGTGGCTGGACGAAGCTGGTCACCATCACATCCGCTAGTCTCGGATTTAGCTTTTTCACCTTGGTGTTGGCCTACGTTCTGTCCATTTACTCAGCACTCGCAAGAAGGAATCAATTCGCCTGCGAGATCGACTACAGGACACAGCGAACGGGAGACACGTTGGCATACTTGCAGCCGCATATTCTTGCCGACGAGTGGACGCTCCTGAATCAGGACCTCTATTCGCTCGCATCCAACTTGGCGGAGCTTCTCGAGTCGCACCACTTCTATCCGGCGTTGCACTACTTCCGCTTTTCGGAACGTCGCTACGCGATGAGCCAGATGCTACGCTTTTGTCTCGAAGTGGCAACGGTCCTACGAGTGATGCAAAACACCCACGATTCAACGACCTCAATCAATCGCGAGCCAGTGGACCGGCTATGGCACGCCAGCCTGCAAATGCTTGGCGACACAGAGAAGCATTTTGTCGTTTGCAAATCGCACGACACGCCTGATGAAAAGCAACTCGCGAATCAATTGATCTTGATGGTCCACCAAGCGACCGCAAGCCGATGGATCGACGATGAGGCAGATTTTGTGGATCGCTATGTTCCGATGAGCGAAGCTTGGTCTACCGATTTGCACTCGCTCGAACTCTGCATGGCCAGTCATCGCGCCACGCACCGAGGTGGCTAGACTAACGATTGGTTTTTAAGTTCTCGCTCGATCTCAATTCTTCAGCCATTTCCACTATTCTTGGGAAATCGTCCGGTTTCTGCGGTGAGCTGTCGAAACGTGAAGTTTTCGGGGATTCAGAGCATCCAACCAGTTCAGCTCTATTTTTCTGAGCGTTTATCAATTCCGATGTGAGGAACTTATGAAACCCATCAAGACGCCTACGTTTTGGCGACGACTCCCGTTGACGCGTCAACTATTACTTGCAGTCAATTCGTTTCTACTGGTGATTGTCGGGGGCTTTCTATTCGTTGACCATCGGCTCCGCGTGCGGCGGGCAGTGCAGCAGACCAAAGTCGCTTTGGCAGAGGAGGCAAAGACGTTGTATGAATCTGCTGCCGCCATCGAGGGGGAGAGCACGGAGCCCATTCAGAAACTGGTCGACAGTGTTTGTGGGCGGATGAATTCTGATGATTCGCCCGGTCACCACATCGCTTTGCGGTGGCAGGGCGAGTTTCTGCAAGCTCGGTCACATGGTCGGGCGTCACCGCAAATGTTTGATGCCATGATGGCCGCTGCTAGCGGACACGCGGACTTGGAGCCGATGGCGGGTTCCATGGTTGTGGGATCATTCGAGGGTCCAGCCGGGCAGGTCCTCGTTTCAGAGAAGCGATCGAACATCCTGGCAATCGCTCGCGATGCACTTGTTCGTCAGATGATTGCAGTTTTTCTCGCCGGTTCGCTTGCCGCGTTCTTGGTAAACCTCGTGTTGAGAAAGATCGTGACAAAACCAATCCGGCGATTGGTCACGTCATTGCAAAGCCTTGGCGACGGAAAATTGGAATCGCGAGTTGACGTCCATAGTTGTCGTGAACTGTCCTATCTTGGCGAGCAGTTTAACGACATGGCGGCGAAATTGGATGCGGCCGAACGTGATCGACGCGTGCACATGGCGAAAGCAAGGGCGATCCAACAGAACCTTCGGCCGAGTACCCAAGTCATCCCTGGAGCGAATATTGCAGAACTATTCGAGCCTGCTGATGACGTCGGTGGCGATTACTACGACGTCATCCGGCTGAGTGAAAATTCAACACTTTTGTGTATCGCAGACGTCAGCGGTCACGGCGTGCCTGCAGCAATGGCAGCGACGCTGTTGAAAGCGTTTGTGGCTGAGGCAGCAAAGCAATCCCATCATCCGGCAGAAATTCTCACTCGCGTCAATCAACAGTATCATGAGTATGTCATGATGGGCCACTTCGCAACCATGGTTCTCGTCCGCATTGACGTGGCCGAACAGCGACTAACCTATGCAAATGCTGGTCATGAATTGCCGTTTCTGCAATGCGGCGATGAACCTGTCAGGCGGCTGGATCATAGTGATCTGATCTTGGGAGTCGAGGACGACACGACTTACGAAGAATGCTGCCTTCCGATTTGTATCGGAGCGAAACTGATACTGGTCAGCGATGGGGTCACCGAGGCTTTCAACCCTGACGAAGAACAGTTCGGTACTGAGCGAGTTAGCAACACGATTGCAAAGGCAATCGGTGAACACGCTTCGGACTTAGTCGGGCGATTCGATTCGGAACTCGAAGCTTTTCGAAACGGCCGTGCGGCATTCGATGACACGACACTCGTCGTTGCCGAATTGGTGGCTTCAGACTAGTCGAGTAGCCATCGTTGTACCGAAGAATCGAATCGCTGAACGATGAGCTTGGCTAGGGGCGATGAGCGAACTGATTACCGTTTATCAATCTACCAGTTTGGGAAGGTCGCTACAGCCACTGACGCGACTGTAACGACTCACGAGGTTTGCGTCGGTCAGTGACTATGGCCGTAGTGGCCATCCGAACCACCGTATCCGCCGCTACCAGACGACTGACAGCCGAGACTGGTGACACTCAGCGTAACCGCAATCACCAACAAACCAATCGACAGAATTTTTGACATTGTCCTTCTCATCCTTGACTAAGCGAAAACAGACCAAGCTGGTTACGTCCAGCATGACAACTCAACCTTTGATGCTTTGACTGCTGACGTTCTTCGCGAAATTCTTAGGAACTTTGATTCGACCCAATGGCGATGGAATTCAAAGATATTGATCAGTCGTAGGCAGTCACGCCTTTATCGCCGGCGTACCTGCCCGTGCGGACTTCGCCAAAGAATGGCGGGTCCGGATAGCCAGCACCGTACAGTGGGCCAACCTTGAAAAGCCACGCCTTACCCACTTCGCGAAACCCCATCTGATTGACACTGCGAAGCGCCGATCTGTTCGTGCATTCAGTGGTCAAGAGAAGTTTTCGGACACCGTGATCTGGCAGTTGCTCCGCCGCATAGGACATCAACACAGCGTATAAACGCCGACCACGATACGCTGGCAGGATGAATACATGAAAAACGAAGCCAGTATCATCCGGCAGGAAAAGAGGTAACTGTGTATCGGGGTGGCCATCGTGATTCATTTCTCCTGGAACATCACCCAGGGCAATCCACGCGAACCCGGCGAGCCGTTCTCCGTCCATGGCCGCGAAGCACATCGCCCGATCGTCGCGGAGCCAAAAGGCATGACCTTCGTCGAGGTAGTTTTCCTCACCCAAATGCTGTCGAAGATCGCCTTCGGACCACTGCACCACCGTCAAGCCTTCCGGGCAGGGGACACGCGAAAGGCTTGCAAGCTCGCAGCCAAAGAACAGTGTCTGGTTGGCGATCGCGAATCGACGCATCACCCGATAAGGCAACTGTTTCAGGCGGGTGAGGAACGACATAGGCTGACTCCGCAGTCGGACTAGAGCAATTTGAGAAATGATGTGGGACGTAGGGCCGGTTCCTACCGGCCAATTAGTAGGCGTCCGGTGGAAACCGGACCTACATGTTTTGTAATAATGGTCTAATGGCAACAACTGCCGCCTCCACCCGAGGAATCGCTCCGGGGCGGACTGGTGTAGCTAGCCGTCGGTTGCGGGCTTGGTGTGTAATCCTGCGAGAAGTCAACATCCGAGGTGTTGTACTCGATGTTCGCTGCCGCTTGCTGGGCGTATTGTTCCGCCGTTATTTGCTGAGCGACTTGCTTTTTTCGCCAGGGCAATCGACCGGTGCATCCGGTTGTGCTGATGGCCGCAGCGACGACCGTGAGGGTAACGAAGCGTGATAACTTTGTGTTCATGGGAACGTCCTTGTCATGGTTACTAGTGGAATTCGTTTCCACCTAAGATTTGAAGGATGCCGAACGGCTCGGCAAGAAAGGGCGGGGACGGCGTGTAAGCGTCATCACCGAAGTGAATCTACCGGGACACCGCCCCCGCGTTTCTGCGAAAATGAATGCAAGGCGCTTTCGTCCGGTGAGCTACCCTGTAAATCCATTTTCCACTTCCGCCTATCGAAGAGTTGGAGCGTTGACCCCCTGCTGCGCGAGAACGGCTAGCCACTTTTGCGGTTCTGCCGCGATCTTCTTCGCACAGCCAGGGCAGCAGATATAGATCGCTTTGCCAGCGGCATGCACTTTGTAGGGACCGCCCATCGCGTCGAGTGGCTCATCCATCACAGGACATTTCTTTTGAGCAGCGATGAACGGCGCGTCCTCAGCCACGACCTTGAAGATTCCTTCGCGGACTTGTTCGATTCCTGCTGGCACTGAACCCGATGAACCGCCACCATAGACCATCGCTAGGTACTTGCTGGGATTAGCTTGAACCTTTTTGATGCACCCCTTGCAGCACAAGAAGATTGGTTTGTCGCCGACCATGACCTTGATGGGATCACCCATACTTCCAAGCGGTTCGTCCATCACGGGACAAACCTTTTGACGGGCAATTAAACTAGCATCAGCTTGAGTTGCGGAGGTCACGTGAATCTTTTGGTTAGTCGGGGCCGACGCAGCAACGGGCTGGGTGGTCGTTGCACCATCGCCATAGACCATCGCGAGATACTTCGCTGGTTCTGCCGTGATCTTTTTCACGCAGCCTTTGCAGCACAAAAACACCGGTTTATCTCCAATCATGACTTTGATTGGGTTGCCCATGCCGCCGAGCTTTTCGTCCATGACAGGACAAACTTTCTGGCGGGCGATCATTTCCGCGTCGGCAGACGTGGCTGATGTGACCGTGATCTGAGGACGTCCGGAAGCGTACTTCGCAGGGTCCGATTTGACTGTGTTGACACATCCGGCACAGCAGACAAAGACTCGCTGTCCGTTGACGTCAACGGCAACGGGATCACCCATGCTACCGAGCGGCTTTCCGCTGACGGGACAAATCTTCTGGCGAGCGATCGCCGCCGCAGCAAGTTGCATTTCGCTGGCGGGGACCGTTGCGACTTCGTTGAGCGAGATCGTCTGCCCGCCAGTTGCGGCGATTCCGACGAGTTGAATCTCGACCTCGATCTGACGACCAGCGATTTTTGACAAGTTCACCGGTGCAGTGAGTCCGCCTTTTCCGTCAGGCAGCAAATCGTAGCGATAACGTTTAGCGTTTCCTTCGACGCGAAGCGACGCGGCACCGCGACCGCGATCAACCGATACCGGACGTCCACTCTGATCATAGACGAACATCTGGATGCCGCCTTCAGAGACGACGGTTTCCAACTGAACGGCACCGGTCTGCTTGAGCGAACCGCCATGTGGCCCGGCGACCGGGCGCGTCATCTGAGCCGTGGCCGTACGCCCGGGCATCGGATGATTGTGACCGGCATGATTGTCTTGCGCGTATGCCGGTCCAACCGTGACGGCCAGAAGAGCTGCGAAAAGTAATATATTGCGTTTCATGAAACTGACTCCATTTCGATTTGCTTGGCGACACTATCCGTGTGGTCGCCTTGGTTTGAACTAGTTGGATGCCTGACGGTCAGGAATCCTTCACGTGTTTTTGAAAATGTTTTGAGAGCGGGATGTAAGCGATGAATACTCGAACTTCTTTCTCACTTCGGACTAAGCAGCCTTCATTAACTCCTCTGTTTCAGGTGGTTCTTCCGTGCCGTCCCAAAGCTCGTCCTCAAACCCAAATCGCATCTTCATCTCCAGGTAGGCGCTGTAGAGCGTTGGGACGATGAACGACGTAAACGGCTCGGCTAGCATCCCACCGAAGACCGGGATCGCCATCGCGCGTGCCACGTCGGCTCCGCGTCCGGTTGCGAGCAATACGGGGACCAAAGCAGCCAGGGTCGTTACCGTCGTCATTATGCAGGGTCGAATACGCTTCAGCCCTGCCTCGTAAACGGTGTCACGGATTTCTTGAACAGAAGTGACCTTTCGTTTTTGCAGCAACTGATGGATATAAGTTGCCATCACGACGCCATCGTCGACGGCGAGGCCGAACAACGCGATGAAACCAACCCAGACGGCGGTGTTGAGTTCCACCTCCATCCATGCCACCAGGATCATTCCGCCTGCAAACGCGACCGGAATGCCGGTGAAGACGGCCATCGCAATCGGCAAATTGCGAAATTCAAAGTAAATCAACAGCAAGTTGATTACGATCACCACGGGGATGATCCACATCAATCGTAAGTTGGCCTCGATCTGATTACGAAAACTGCCGACCGCTTCGAGCGAGTAACCGGCGGGAAGCCCCATGTGATCCGGGTGTGATGGCGGAAGTGATTGCGCTACACGAAGTTGATCTTCGATCGCCGTCACGGATTCCAAATCGCCCTGAGAACCATTCGTCATGAAGGAAACGTGAGCGACCAGCCGTCCGTTCTCGCTGTTGATCGCTCCCGGTCCCCACGTCGTTTCCAGCGTTGCTAATTCTTCCAGCGGTACAACCGCTCCACTGTGCGTGACCACGGGAAGTCGATTGAGTTGGTCGATGCGTTCGCGAAGATCACGGTTGTAACGCAATCGCACGGGATACCTTTCGCGGCCTTCGACGGTCTTGATAAGATTCATTCCGCCGAGGGCTGTCTCGATGACTTGGTTGACCATCGAGGCGCTCATGCCATAACGAGAGGCGGCTTCGCGATCGACCGTGAATTCGATATAGGGTTTTCCGAGCACGATGTCTGGGTTCACCGTTCCCTCGTTGATAACCGGTGACTTCTTCAACGTTCCCGCCACGTCCATCGCGGCGCTGGCTAGCGTCTTCAGGTCGTCGCCATACACCCGAATCGCCATCGGTGCCTTGATGCCCGATTGCAGCATCACGACTCGGCCTTCGATCGGTTGCAAAGCGGACGCGGGAGTGACTCCCGGAAGTGTGGCGACTTTGTTGATCTCGTCCCAAACATCACGCGCCGTCACGCCCTCACGCCATTCGCTTTCAGGTTTAAGCATGACGTAGGTTTCGACCATCGCCGCGGGAGCGGGGTCCAGCGCCGACTCAACGCGACCGATCTTACCGAGCACGTCTTTGACTTCGGGAATCTGGCCGATCAAAACATCTTGCGTTTGCAACACCTGCATCGCTTGCGAAAAGCTGGCTGCGGGATACAGCGTCGGCATGTAGAACCAACTGCCTTCGTCCAACGCGATCCAGTCGTCGCTTTGCAGCCCCGTAAAAACGTGCTTAGCATCGACGTAGCCGGGGAAGTCGTTTAGTTCGGCACCAAAAACGCGGGCCACCTTTTCGACCGGCTGAAGCACCATTGGCATTCCAAAGAACGCCCCAACCCCAATCACCAACAATATCGCTGGAAACGACAAGGCGAATGCTTTGTGGTTGAGTGCGTGACGTAGTCGAGCGGCGTAAATCCAGCGAACAAATCGGCTCGATGGAATTTCTTCGATCGGACGAATTCGCTCACGAAGCAACTGCCAACCGCCAACCAGTCCGATCACGCCCGCTGCGACAGTGATGATCCAGGTCTCCAGGCTAAAATATCCGCCCAGATCATCGCCCCACATGAAGTGCGACATCGCGGCCAACAATGCCGAGAGCGAAATCGCGGCCATCGCCGCCGACAGCTTTCGATAGTTCGCGCTTCGCAGCATGATACGACTGAGCGCGGGAACAATGGTCACCGCTGTAATCATCGCGGCGGCAATAGCGAATGTTTTCGTATAGGCCAACGGTGAGAACAATCGGTAGTCGCGTCCGGTCAAAAAGAACACCGGCAAGAAACTAACAATCGTCGTCAGGACAGCCGTGACGACAGCGGGCGCGACCTCAATGGTTGCCTCGTAGACGACTTCGGTTCGCGACTTCTCTCGGTCTCCTCCACTCTTTGTCTCCCCGTCCTCTTTCTCCCAATCCGCTAAATGCTGGTAGATATTTTCGGAGACGATGATCGCCATGTCGACCATCGTGCCGATCGCAATGGCAATGCCCGCCAGCGACATGATGTTCGCCTCGACTCCAACGAAATGCATCGCGATGAAGGACATCAAAACGGCGGCGGGCAAACAGATCGCGACGACGAAACTGCTGCGAATGTGAAGTAGGAACAGCAGAATGATGCACGCGGTGATGATGATCTCATCACGCAGCGCGTGCGTCAGCGTCGCCATCGTTTCGTCGATCAAACCGCTGCGGTCGTACACGCCATGAATCTTGACGCCCTTGAGCGCCGGTTCGATCGCGGCGATCTTTGCTTTGACACGGTCGATGACCACACGAGGATTTTCGCCGTAACGCATTACCACGACGCCACCCACCGCTTCGGCGCCGTTGTAATCCAATGCACCGCGACGGAAATCTGGACCGAGTTGCACTTCCGCTACATCGCTAACGCGGACCGGGACGCCCTCGCGTTGCAAAATAACGGTGTCTTCGATGTCAGAAATGGCCTTGGACTTGTCGCCATCGGTTCCCAGGAAACCTTTTCCGCGAACGATAAATTCCATTCCCGTTGATTCCACCGTCTTGGCACCAACGTCAACGTTGGAACCCTTGATCGCCATTGCAAGTTTATCGAGCGAAATGTTGTGGAACCGCAGTTTGTCGGGATCGACCTCAATCTGATACTGCCGAACGTATCCGCCGATGGAAGCAACTTCGCTAACACCTTCGACGGCTTGCAATTCATACTTGACGACGAAATCTTGCATGCTGCGAAGTTCGGCGAGGCTCATGCCCTCTTCGGGCGGCTGTAGCGTGTAGTAGTAGACTTGTCCGAGTCCCGTCGCGTCGGGCCCGAGCTGCGGCACGACACCTTCTGGCAACTGAGACGCAGCGGAACCGAGTTGCTCAGATACACGACTGCGTGCCCAATAGAAGTCAATCGAATCCTTGAATGTGACTTGGACAAAGCTGTAACCGAACATGCTCTTGCCGCGTACCGACTCGGCACCAGGAACCGCCAGTAACGAAACACTCAACGGGTAGGTGACCTGGTCTTCGATGTCTTTGGGTGATCGACCGGGCCACGGAGTTAGCACGATGACTTGGTTCTCGCCGACGTTCGGGATTGCGTCGATGGGAACCGATTGGAACGCGAACCAGCCACCAACCGAAGCACCGATCGTCAGCATGACGACCAGCCACGGTTCTTTGACGCAAAAGCGTATGAGTAGATTTAGCATCGTCGGCCTCCCTGCGGTTTACTGGTTGTCATTGCACGCGTCTGACGCAACTTTGATCGCTCGTTCATTGCATCTCTCCGGTATCCGTGCCGAATCCAACCACCTTGAAACTCACTCCCTGTCCATCGCCGTTGGCATTGATGGAGTTCATCGCCAGATCACGAACGGTCTCGCCGCAAGTCAGCATCTCGCTGCCCCAATAGGGGTTTTGCAGTTCACCGCCGGGCTGCATCCAATCGCCGCCGCCACCGGGGACCATCGGGCAATACATGTGGACCAACGAACGTGCCGTTTTGGGGCCTCGCGCAATCGTCGCCGCCTTCAACATTGCATGGCTAACACTTCGGTACGCCTCACGCGCGGTCTCAAGCGAACCATCCATTCGCGATGCTCCGCGACGGGCGCTAGCGAAACGGCTTTGAGCCTCGTCAGGTACTTCGGAAAGCATTTCGAGCCTTGCCAAAGCATCCAACAACGTATTGAGCGCGACTGGCGGCGGAGTCGTGTCGGCCGCCATGGCACACTGGATTTCAAAGTAAGCGTCGTAAGCACGATCGAATTGCGCTGCGGATTGACCTGCCAGCATCACCGGCGTCGATTCGGGCAACTGCAATGGGCCGGGCGAATAGCTTGGTGCCTTACTGGGGTCCATCAATGAAGGATTTCCGGCGAGTTGCATCTGGGAGTCGATCAGGAAATTGCCGTTCGTTGCTACCGTCTCGCCCGCCACCATTCCCTCGACGACGATGGCTTCGGTGTCATTCATCTGACCGACGGTGACACGACGAATCTCGAAACGTCCAGGCTCCGTTTCCACATAGACAACTCCATGTTCGCCAGTCAACAAGACCGCATCGCGTGGAACCGTGACGACACGTTGTTGAGGCTGTGGCTCGGTGGCATAGCCGAGTTGCGATGTCGGTACCAAATCCATGCCGCATAAGGGACACTCGCCCGGTTCTTCGCGAATCACCTGCGGATGCATTGGGCTAATGTATTTCCCGGACAACGCTGGGTCATAGACAAAGTCAGTCGAGATCGCGGGGACTGTAATGCGAGCGGTCGCGTAGTCGCCTGGACGCAATTTCCCGTCATAGTTCATGACTTCGACGCGAACGCGAACCGTTCGAGTCGTCGGATTGACGGTCGGGTCGATGAAGGCAACACGACCTGTGAAGACTTCGCCCGGCATCGACTGAATCTCCGCTTCGACCTGCTGGCCGAATCGCACCGAAGCCGCGTCGTCAGGAAACAGGTCAAGCATCAACCAGACGGAAGTCAGATCAGCGATGCGGTAAATCTTTTGTCCCGTTTTGACATAATCACCTTCGACGGCGGCTTTCTCGAGCACAGTGCCGGTTTGCGGTGACTTTATGCGAATGCGAGAATTCGACTTGCCGCTTTTCCTGAGCGCTGCAATTTGCGAATCGGTCATTCCGAGTTCGCTGAGATTCTCGCGGGCCATCTCCAGCAAATCAGAGCTGTTGATGCTAAACCGGCCAACTGACTTGCTCTCCATGCTGGCGATGTATTCGGTTTGAGCTGAATACAATTTGGGGCTGTATATCAGCGCGAGGTCTTCGCCTTCGGTCACCTCCACACCAACATAATCGGCGTAGAGTTCTTCAAGTCGACCGTCGATGTAGGCAGAGATCGTTGATAAACGACTCTCGTCAAAATCGATCGAGCCAATCGTTCGGATGGTTCGTGTCACTTCGCCAAATTTGCTGGTGGCCGTTTGGATTCCAACTAACCGTCGAGCTGCCGACTCGATCGTGACCGAAATCCCATCGCCGCCACCGCCGCCGGTCGCCTCAACCAACTCCATTGCACAAACGGGGCACCGGCCCGGTTCGGTCGATGGCGGAGTACACATCATCGGGCAGATATATCGTTTTTCCTCGCCGCCGCTCGCATCGGCGACCGCTTCCGACTCGCCACCGGAGAAACCATTGGCGGTCACCCATTCGGATCGTTGTGCGAAGCCGATCATGACCAAGATCAATGCGGCCACGGCGGAGACGGCAGCGGCATTGACTCCGACACGCAACAACCACCCAAAGCCACCGACTTTCGTTTCTGCGAACGCGGCCGATGAAGCGGGTGTATCCGGCGTGCTGGCTTCGACCGGTGATTCCGGCTGGCTTGCTGGGTCGACCTTCGCGTCTGATGGCATCGTTTCCGCCGACGCGACCGGCTCTTCGTTTGTACTAGGCTGATGACTTTTATTCATGCTTGACGCTTCCTTGTTTGCAGGCATGGATGCTTCACCAGTTGATTGAGCGACTGGCTCGGAACGCTTCACCGCGTCTTCGTCGGTTGATTTTTTGTTTTGATGATTGTGATTCGACATATTGATGAACTCCGCATCGCACAATCATTGGCGATGAAGTGAAAGGGGTGACGGATCGACGACAAACCGGAGGGAATTTGCCGCCGATCAGTCACTTTCTTTCAGGCTGTGAATGGTCGGACGGGATTCAACCGTCGATGGAAGCGGACTCTGCAAAGAAGGGCCACGAGCAAACGAGTCATCGTTTGGAACATGCACGCTCGCGTTGTGTGAAACGCGCATGAAACTGCTCAGGCAGGCAGAATCACAGCCGCCAAATACAGAGATGGATTTGAGAGAAGTGTGCTGGCGAATTCGATACTTCGCTTTGCGACAGACGCGACGGCTTCGCGATGGCATCACCAAAGATGGTTGCCAAGTCGGCGAAACGAATCGCCACCGAGTCACGTCGCTCAATCGTGGGACGCGAGGGTGAGGAGTCGCCCAGGGGCTGGCTCTCCATGCCGCAATGACAGACGCCCGTAACTTCGCGGGTCTGACTTTCGTCGACTGCATCCGCGTCGGTCATGCTGATGACGATGACCTGCAGTTCGAGCGTTTCGCTCGCCGACAGGTCTTCCGCCATCATCTCATCTTCGGTCCACTCCTCATTGTTCCAATCATGTTCGACTGGTTCCGACTCCGACATGCAGCAACTACCGTCGCCATCTTGTTCGCCGCCACCGCAGCAGCAGCATTTCACGGTCGGTGACGAAACTTCGCAGCAGCCACAGCCTTCACACATGAAGCTGGCACCACACTCGGCACCACAGCCGCTGGCAAAAACCAACGCCATCCCCGGCTGAACCATCATTGCGACGATCAGTGAAAGATTAACGACGGTGCGAGTTAAACGCGAGCGAAACACGTGGGCCTTCCGAAACAGATACCTAGGACCGGTATTAGGAGTATATCGGAAATATACTCAGAAAGTTCAAGACGAATCTGATTCATCACGGAACTTTCCTTTTTGAAAGGATAGCTGGAGGGAACCAGTTGGTCATGCACACACGAAAACGCACCGTGTTTTCTCGAAATCGCAAGCGTCATTTACTAGCCTTCTCCCTAGGCACGCTCGCCGTTGGCGGTTGTGCCAGCGGTCCTGTTCGCCCCAACGGGTCGCGGCACGCGGCCGTATCGCGACCGGCCGTCAGCGGGGTGTCATTAGGTGACGAACTGCCGCAGCCCGCGCCGGCTGCTAGCAACGATTCGACCTTTATGACCGTGGGGTACGGTGAGTCACCGCAGAGCGGTGAGGTCGTTTTCGTGACACAACTCGATCTCGCTTCGCCAATGCGTTTGGGAGATGTGGAAGAAGGCCAGCCGAAGACGCTTGGAGAATTGCTTGAGAAGGACAAGGAAGATGGGGAGAAGGCGAGTGAAGAAGATGAGGAGAAGGCAAGTGATACAGATGATGAGGAGGCCAGCGATGGAGATGAGCAATACGATGACTCCCAACTCCCATCTCCCGTCTCCGAGTTTTCTTCCGGGCAACCCGTAGACCACTTCATCTCTCGGGCTCTGGCGGCTCACCCCAGCATTCAAGCCGCACGTCAACGTGTTCAGGCGGAACTGGAACGGATTCCGCAAGTGACCGCATTGCCGGACCCCCAATTCAACAACACGTTCTGGCCGTTACATGACAACTCAATCCAAACTGCTGCCGGGCGCGTTGCCAACCAGATGTCGCTACAGCAAGGAGTACCGTTTCCCCACAAGCTGCGCACTAAAGGTTCCATCGTCAGTCGCGAGGCACAGATGGCCCAGGCGGAATTGGAGCGTATCGAACGACAGATCACTGAATCGGTTCGCTTGGCCTATTACGAAGTTTGGTACGCGACTCGTGCGATCGCGATCATTGAAGAATCTCGCGACTTAGTCGACGACCTTACCAAGGTAGCCGAGGCTCGCTATCGCAGCGGCGGAACACAGCAGGACGTGCTTCGCGCACAGCTTGAGATCGATCGTCTCGATGATCAGATTGTGCAACTCAACAAGCAGTTGGAGATGTCACAGGCCGACCTTGCCGCGCTGTTGCAACAACCCGTGTCCTTGATGCCTCAAGCGACCGAGGAACTCGGGATTGCCGACGCTCCATTGCAGCTCGATAGTTTGATTGCCCAAGCTGAACAATGCAATCCGAGCCTGCGTGGCTTGGCCGCAGAGATTCAACGTGATCGCCAAAAGCAACGACTCGCTTGTCTGCAGCAATATCCCGACTTTATGGTTGGACTGAACTGGGGAATCGTCAGTGACAACCATGATGTGATCAGTCCCGTGGCTAATGGTAACGACCAACTTAGCATCACCTTTGGGACAACACTTCCGATCTGGCATGAGAAGATCAACGCCGGTGTTCGCGAAGCTTCACGGCGAACAAGCAGCACGCAACAGCGTCTGGAAGCCGAGCGTGACGAAATCTATGGCCGTCTGCGTCGCCTGCTCGCTCAAGCCGATTCACTGGTCGAGCAAACCGACATCTATGAAAACCGTATTATTCCGAGAACTGAAGACACACTGAAGTTAGCGATCGCTGATTATCGAGGTGAACGAACCGACTTTTTCACGTTGATTGAAACCTATCGCGAGCTATTGATGTTTGAGACGCAGCTTGCTCGCATCAACGCGACCCTGGCCGGTGCGATCGCCCAGATTGATCGCACTGTTGGGTGTCCGTATTGATTGAAGATCGCAGATTGAAGAATGAAGATTGAAGATTGATTTTCAGGCAAGGTTTCTTTCAATCTGCAATCTTCAGTCGTCAATCTTCAATTTCCACTCACTCCCACCCAAGCTGCAGCAAGGCTTCACGCAGATCGGCACGGGCACGGTTCAACCTCGAACCGACCGTGCCTTCTGGAATGCCGACCGTGTCGGCAATCTCGCGATATGACAAACCCTCTTGCTCCTTGAGCACCAAGACGACTCGCAACTCCGGGTCGATTCTTGACAAGGCAACGTCAAGCAACTCAGCCTGCTCCGACCGTTCTCCCAAGTCTTGGAAGGTCCCTGCAGGATCGTCGAGTATCGTGTCCGTCGTGTGACGAGATCTTGAACGAATGAACTGAAGGGCTTCGTTGCTTGCCAAACTGTACACCCAGGTTTCAAGCTTCGATCGACCATCGAACTTATCCAGCTTGCGAAACAGGTGGATGAACACTTGCTGAGTCGCGTCGTCCGCATCCTGAACTCCAACCATCCGGACCATCTGCGCGTACACGCGCTGGCTACAACGTTCATACAGCATCCGCATCGCGTCCCGATCGCCCGCAATGCATGCATCCACCATTTGCTGCGTGGCGTCTTGATCCATCGCGGCGGAACTGTTGAACGCAGGTTGATCGCGCTGGTGGCTATTCAAACAATGGCTCCTTGTAAGTGCGCACCGAGCAGAATCCCTCACTGAGGTCGGCAAACGTCCGAGACGAAGCACCCGCGACGAGACAATTTTGCAGCATTTGTGTGAAGAACCCGAAGCGAGCCAGCATCCAATTACCCGATTGAGGAAACGACCTCAACCAAGAATTCTCCCCTCTCCTCAATAAGGAAAACAGATGTCCACAAAACACGTCGGTAAGCTGGTTCTCGGTTTGGCAGTCATGTTCGCCGCTAGCTCTCTTGTTCCGCAGCCTGTCTTGGCACAGAGCAAAATTCGGTCGCCAGCCGAACGACGACAGCACCCAGGCGGCGGATTCTGGGCCAATCAGCGAGCTTCCCGCAACATTCAGCACGCGCGGAATTACTCGCAAAGTATCCAACGATACGCGACCCAGGCGCCGGTGATCCGGCCGCAGGTCACGCAAGCGGAATCGCAACTGCTCGGCAATCAAATCCAGAGCATTCAGCGAGAGATGGTGGTGATTCGCGACCAAAACGTGAGCACCCCAAAGGTCGTTGAGCAAGTCAAGGCGATTGAAACGAAGCTGTCCAAGGCCGCTGACACACAGGAAATGCTGCACGCCGAATGCTGCAAAGACTCGCCCGACGGAAAGGTTTGCGGCGACATGGCGGCCAAAATCACCGCCACGCTTGACCAAGTTGCCAAAGATCACGCCAAGCTGATGAAGGCGATGGGTCACGAGGACGCCGCCCATGACGCGATGAGACACGACCACTCCACTACCGAAGGCGAAACGCCAGCGAAAAGCGGTGAGTGAGAGTGTCCAGGGCATTGCGTTTCATCATAGCGAATTGTTTTGAAAGTCGTGATCCGCTGGGTGATTCGTCGCCTAGCGGATCGTTTTCACCGTTGCTGACAGATCCTAGCTTACCCCGCCAGGGTATCAAGGGCGGCGGATTAGCTGCCATCTGTCGCTGTATTTTTCTTTCTGACTTAAACCAACAAGGCTTTCTACCATGAAATTCACTTCACCGTTGAGCAAACCGACCGTTTCCGCCGCTTTGATCGCCAGCAGCCTGCTTTGGTCCTCTCCTTTGTTGCTTGCACAAACCAAAACTGATCCGCATGCCGCTCACCCAGCCGCTTCAGAAAGCGCGGACGGCGACCTTGCCACTCAACTGCAAACGTTGCGCAAGAAAGTGGCCGACTTGGAAACAACCCTGCAGTCGCAACACACAGCTCGCTATGGCGCGGACGCGAAGCCCGGTGCAATGTCGAATATGGCTATGGATAAAGGTGCCGCCGATCCGTCGTCCGGTTCAGACTCCGCAGGGATGGGTGGAATGAAAGGCATGGACAGCATGAAGATGGGTGGAATGAAAAAAGGAATGATGAAGGGGATGGGCGGCATGAACCAAGACGCGACCGACTCGTCGATGTCGTCGGGCGGCATGGGAATGGGCGGCATGGGAATGATGAAGGGCATGGGCGGAACGTCAGGTGGCATGGGGATGGGAATGATGAAAGGCATGGGCATGATGGGTCGCAATCCCGCCATGAAATCATCCATGAATGGAATGGGGTCGATGGGAAGCATGAGCATGCCATCTGCCTTGCCTGGCTTTGCCGGCGCGTCGCACCTGTACCACATCGGTGAGACCGGATTTTTCCTCGATCATCCACAGCACATCGCGATAACCGACGAGCAACAACTGCAACTCAACAAGATTAAGGAATCCTCGCTGCTGGCAACCGCCACATCGGAACGCAAAATCGACGAAGCGGAACAAGAGCTCTGGATGCTGACTGCCGACGCGCAGCCCGACATCACCAAAATCGAAGCGAAGGCAAAAGAGATCGCTCAGTTACAAGTCGACAACCGACTCGCCTTCATCCGATCGGTTGGCAAGGCCGCCGAAGTGCTGACCGAAGAGCAACGCCAAACGCTCGTTGGCATGGCGACACCATCCAGCGCAGGTACCGACAAGTAGTCGTTTTCTTGCTTCTGATTCGCACTACGAGAGCCACTCAATCAAATGCAAGGAGAATCCGCGGAACTCAAAAGTCTGTTGGATCAAATTCGTCCAGGGATCGATTCCGTTGACCGCGTGCAGAATCTAGAGCAGCGCATCGCGGCTGCCGTCGAGACCAATGCACGCACATCGGCAAAACAGCTCCGCATAGTCCCGTCGATCGCCAAGGCGATGCATTCCAAAAAATGTCGCCGTTGTAGCCGCCATCTACAAGTTGGATACTGGTGACGTTCGGTTCCTCGATGAATGAATTTGAACCGGTGACGAACGACGCCCACTCGACACAAAAGTCTCGACATACGCTCTCGCGGAGCCACTTGCTCGCGATCGTTTTTGCGTTGAACGGTGTGTTCCTGGCATCCGGGGCGTTGGGAGCCTTCTCGACATGGCAGATGGGGCAGCCCGCGCAGATTGCTCTTGTCATGCTGCTGGTCGCAGCCACGCTGTGGATCAGCGAAGCGGTGCCACTTTTCGTAACCAGCTTTGTCATTCTACTGCTCGGATTGCTTTGGCTTGCGCCGGTGATGCAACAGTCTGGTGAAAGCATCTCCAACACGGACCTGCTCGCGCCCTTTTTCTCCGACATCATTGTTTTGTTTCTGGGCGGCTTCGTGCTTTCGGCGGCGCTGCACAAATATCGTCTCGACGAAAAACTCGCACGCCTGATCATCGCGAAAACGGGGCATTCTATTCCGCTGCTGCTGATCGGAATCATGGCGGTCACGGCATTCCTGTCGATGTGGCTGAGCAATACCGCGACTGCAGCGATGATGCTGGCGTTGTGCCTGCCGATCGTGCATCGGTTTCCTCAGGATGATCGGTATCGCAAAGCAGTCCTGCTATCGGTTCCCTTCGCTGCTAACGTTGGTGGATTGGGGACTCCGATCGGAAGTCCGCCCAATGCGATTGCAATGCAATACATGAGCCAAGGTGGTTTCGCACCCAGCTTCGCGACTTGGATGCTGATCGGCGTGCCTGGCGTGGTTGTGACGCTCATTGTCACATGGTGCGTGCTAATGGCCTTTTGCCGTGGCAAGCAGCAATCGATCGTCCAGGACGCACAACCTTTGGCGATCAAAATGACGCCTTCTGTATTGACGGTTGTCGCTACCGCGTTGCTAACGATCATTGGCTGGGTCACAGGCGGACTGCATAACGCTTCACCAGGCACGATTGCAATTCTTCCGGTGGTCGTGCTGTTCGGGACGAAGATTCTGACCATTAGCGACCTAAGATCGATCTCATGGGACGTACTGCTGATGATGGGTGGCGGTCTTTGCCTGGGGAAAGCGATCGCCTTGAGCGGATTGGCAACGTGGTTTGTAGCGAGACTTCCAGTAGACCAATCGGGCTGCCTAATGCTCTTGCTAATCGTTGCTCCCGTCGCCTGTCTGATGTCATCGGTGATGAGCAACACTGCCACCGCTAACTTGCTGATGCCCATCATCCTTGGTCTGAGCGTCGAGCACCTGTCGCCGCTCCTGATGGGTGTCGCGTTTGCCTGCACGCTTGCGATGCCATTACCAGTATCAACGCCGCCGAACGCAATCGCCTTTAGTTCCGGCGAGTTGACAGTGAAGGATATGTTGGCTCCAGGCGCGATCATCACCATGATCGGACTTGCACTTGCGTTGACGATCGGTCATTGGTTCTGGGATTTGGTGGGATTGTTTTGAAATAGGACGAAACGCCGGAGAGGAGGCAACGATGGAGATTGACCAACAGCAATGCCAACAATGCGGCTCGCTGGACATGCGGAATATTTTAGTTCGCAGTAGCGACGGACCGATGACGGTCTACGTTCGATGCCTCGGTTGCGAATCGCTGGTGGCTCGGTATCGGCTGACGGACTATTACCATCGCGGCAAAGGCATGGAGTCGTTTCTACGCTCGCTTGGGCCGCGCGCCGGCGAAAGCGGACGAGATTATCTTGCGGAAGTCCAACGCGTTCAAAAAGAAGCCGAACGGGGCTATACAGAGGTTATTTCCACACTGACGCAGGATGATGAGGACATTTGAAAACATGCCGTCTTGCGCAAAACCGACAAATGCTGAACAAAAAGGGCAAAAATCTATCTGGACATGAAGAATTTGACGCATCTCGCATCCAATAAGAAAGCACGACGTTCACTCGCCCTCAATCCAACAATTGCCAACCAATGAATGATCAACAACCCGAAGAAATCTTTGAAAACGCGATTGGTCGGCTCGATCAGGCTGCTGAATTCTCCAGCATCGGACCCGAGGCGTTGGAGCGATTGCGGTATCCCAAGTCGATGCTTCAAGTATCCATCCCCCTGAGGATGGATGACGGTTCGCTGCGCGTGTTTCAGGGATACCGAGTCCGCCACGATGACACACGCGGTCCCACCAAAGGCGGCATTCGATTTCATCCCGACGTCCACCTGGGCGAAGTCAAAGCACTCGCCTTTTGGATGACGTGCAAATGCGCCGTCGCCGGGATTCCCTTTGGTGGCGGCAAGGGAGGCATCATCGTCAATCCGAAAGAACTGTCGCGGCTTGAATTGGAGAGACTCAGTCGCGGGTTCATCCAGCGTGTTGCCGACTTTATCGGACCTGAAACGGATATTCCTGCCCCCGATGTCTACACCAATGCCATGATCATGGGCTGGATGATGGACGAGTACTCCAACATTCAACGTCGTCGCACCCCAACGGTGATCACCGGCAAGCCGATACCGCTAGGTGGTAGCTTGGGTCGCGATGATGCCACCGGGCGTGGAGCGTACTACTGCATCAAGGAACTGGAGCGTCTGAAATCATGGAGTCCAACAGAAGTTCGCGTCGCCGTGCAAGGTTTTGGAAACGCGGGGCAGCATGTTGCTCGGCTACTGCACGCCGACGGTTACCGAATCGTCGCGATCAGTGATTCGCGCGGTGGCGTTTATCGCGAAGAAGGTTTGGATATTCCGCGTGCGATTGAACTGAAACAACAGCGCCAGGACATGTCGGAAGTCTATGCCTCGCGAAGTGTCTGTGACTGCCCCGAATGCGGTTGTGTCGAGTGCCATTGCCAACCCGACGATGCAGGCACCGGTAAAGTAATCACCAACGAGGAACTATTGGAGCTTGATGTCGATATCCTCATTCCCGCTGCCCTCGAGAATCAACTCACTGCCGAGAACGCCGATCGAGTCATCGCACCGGTGATTGTCGAGGTCGCCAATGGTCCCACGACGACGTCAGCGGACGAAGTTTTCAACGCAAAGGGAACCCTCATCGTTCCAGACATTCTGGCGAACGCCGGTGGTGTGACGGTCAGCTATTTCGAGTGGACACAAAACCGAGCCGGATATTACTGGACGGTCGAGGAAGTTCACGAGCGACTCAGTCAGATCATGAAGCGAGAATTCAACCTCATTTATGAGTTGATGGCCGCCAACCAGATTGACATGCGCACGGCGGCTTACGCTCACGCCCTGAATCGCATCGGCAAAGCCATCGAGTCTCAAGGCACAAGCACATTCTTTTCGACTCAACCGACAGTGCAACCGATATCATGACTTCAGACAAGAGCCTCAGTTCACCTCTCACGGACGAACATCTTCAGCGCATGGACGCCTACTGGCGCGCCGCGAACTACCTGTCCGTCGGTCAAATCTATCTGTTCGACAATCCGCTTCTGAAGGTGCCGCTGCAAATCGAACACATCAAGCCCAGGTTGCTCGGTCACTGGGGCACGACGCCGGGTCTAAACTTTATCTACGTTCATCTCAATCGGGTCATCAAAGAACGCGAGCTCGACGTGCTCTACGTGACCGGTCCCGGGCACGGTGGCCCCGGTTTAGTGGCGAACACATATCTGGAAGGAACTTACAGCGAAAAATATTCGGATATTTCGCAAGACGAAGATGGATTGCGGCGTCTCTTCAAACAGTTCTCATTTCCCGGTGGAATTCCCAGTCATGTTGCCCCCGAAACGCCAGGCTCGATCCACGAGGGCGGCGAGCTTGGCTACGCCTTGTCACATGCGTACGGAGCCGCGTTCGACAATCCTGATTTGATTGTGTCGTGTGTCATCGGCGACGGTGAAGCCGAGACGGGACCACTGGCGACGAGTTGGCACTCCAACAAATTCCTCAATCCGGTGCGTGATGGTGCCGTGCTCCCGATCCTGCATCTCAATGGCTACAAGATCGCCGGCCCAACTGTCTTGTCTCGCATCAGCCGCGAAGAGCTGGAACAACTGTTTCGCGGTTACGGATACACGCCCTACTTTGTTGAAGGCAGCGATTCGGAAGACATGCACCAATTGATGGCGGCGACGTTTGACAAGGTGTTCGCGGAAATTCGCCAGATTCAGCAAGACGCTCGCGACAATGGATTTCAGTCACGACCGCGCTGGCCGATGATCGTGTTGCGGACGCCAAAAGGTTGGACCTGTCCCCCTGAAGTGGACGGCAACCAAGTCGAAGACTCTTGGCGTTCGCACCAAGTGCCGATGGGGAAGATGGCAGAGAATCCCGCGCACGTTCAATTGCTCGAATCATGGATGCGGTCTTACAAGCCTGAGGAACTCTTTGATGATGCCGGTCGGCTGCGATCTGAGATTGCGGACCTAGCGCCGAAGGGTGATCGTCGGATGGGGGCGAATCCCCACGCCAATGGCGGCACACTTCTCCGGGACCTTCGTCTGCCTAACTTCCGAAAGTTCGCGGTGGATGTCTCACGTCCCGGCGGTAACACCGCGGAAGCGACGCGCGTGCAGGGCCAATTCATTAGCGAATGCATGAAGCTGAACAGAGATGCAAAGAACTTTCGTGTGTTCAGTCCTGATGAAACAGCATCGAATCGCTGGAACGCAGTCTTCGACGTGACCGACCGTTGTTCGACAGCCGAAATCATGCCAACGGACGATCACGTTTCGCCCGATGGTCGCGTGATGGAAATGCTCAGTGAACATCAGTGCCAGGGCTGGCTGGAAGGCTACTTGCTGACCGGTCGCCACGGTTTCTTTTCCTGTTACGAAGCGTTCATTCACATCGTTGACTCGATGTTCAACCAACACGCGAAATGGCTAAAGGTCTGTCGCCACATACCTTGGCGACGACCAATCGCCAGTTTGAACTATCTGCTCACGTCGCACGTCTGGCGACAGGATCACAATGGTTTCAGCCATCAAGACCCTGGATTTATCGACCATATCGTCAACAAGAAGGCAGAGATCATCCGGGTCTACTTGCCGCCCGACGCAAATACTTTGCTGAGTGTTACGGATCACTGTCTACGTAGTCGCAATTACGTCAACGTGATCGTGGCAGGCAAACAACCGTCACCGCAGTGGTTGGACATGGATGCAGCGGTGAAGCATTGCTCGGCGGGCCTTGGTATTTGGGATTGGGCGAGTAACGATCAGGGCGGTGAACCTGATGTCGTGATGGCTTGCTGTGGTGACGTGCCAACATTGGAAACCTTGGCAGCAGTGGAATTACTCAGAGAGCACGTGCCCGATCTGAAAATTCGAGTCATCAATGTCGTGAACTTGATGAAACTGCAACCGCAATCCGAACACCCGCACGGACTGAGCGACAAAGAGTTTGACTTGTTGTTTACGACTGACAAGCCAATCATTTTTGCATTCCATGGCTACCCATGGCTTATCCATCGGCTGACGTACCGCCGTACAAACCATCGGAATCTGCATGTGCGAGGCTACAAGGAAGAGGGAACCACGACAACTTCGTTCGACATGGTGGTGCTCAACGAATTGGACCGATTCCACTTGGCCGGAGACGTGGTCGATCGTGCTCAAACAATCGGCTCGGAAGGGGCTTACATCAAGCAAACGTTGCGAGACAAACTCATCGAACACAAGCACTACATCGAGACTCACGGCGAGGACATGCCGCAAATTCAGGATTGGAAGTGGAAGGGGTGAATGTACTGACGATCAATGTCGGCTCCAGCAGCGTGAAGTGCAGTTTGATTGAGACAGCCGACGAGCGTACTCAGGCCAGCAGTCACGCCGACTGGGCGAGCGTGCCAACTCGCTACACATTCACATCGACCGAGTCGCCGGCCGTTCACAGCGAGGTCGGTTGGTCGGACGTGAAGCCCGCGATTCATCGAGTCGCAGCCGATTTTCGAGTCAACACGAACGAAGAGATTGCAGCGGTCGCTCATCGAGTCGTCCATGGGGGAACTCGTTTCGCGCAACCTGTGCTGGTGACGGCGGAGGTTGAAGAAGCATTGCAGGAATTGACCCCTTTGGCACCGCTGCACAACCCAAGCTGCATCAAAGGTATCGTCGCGGCACGAGAAGTATTCCCAAACCTTCCACACGTGGCGGTATTTGACACGGCCTTTCATTCGACGCTCGCGCCAGAAGCGTATACGTACGCGATACCGCAAGCATGGTCAGACGAGTGGGACCTGCGTCGATTCGGATTCCACGGACTGAGTCACGCGTACTGTTCCCAGCGGGCTGCACAGATACTGGATCGGCCTTCGATCGGTATGCGTGTCATCATCGCACATCTTGGACACGGCGCGTCGTTAGCGGCGGTTCGCGATGGTAGGTCGATCGACACGACGATGGGGTTCACACCTCTTGAGGGACTAATGATGGCAACGCGGAGCGGGTCTGTTGACCCTGGGCTATTGCTGCATCTTCTTCGAGAGAATCGCTTCACCGCAAACCAACTTGATTGTGCGCTCAACCGAGAGTCAGGGCTTATCGGGGTCTCCGGCGTTTCGTCGGACATGCGAACTGTATCGCAGGCCGCGGAAACGGGTAACGAGCGAGCGAAACTTGCGATTGCAATGTATGTTCATCGACTCCGCCAAGCTATCGGAGCGATGGCGGCGACGTTGGGCGGTCTCGATGCCTTGATTTTTACTGGCGGTGTCGGGCAACATTCTGCAGCAATTCGCGCCGCAGCGTGCTCGCGACTCGCGTTCCTTGGACTTGAACTTGACCCGATCGCAAACGCCGCTGTCACAAGTGATACAGATGTCTCAACCACTGGCGCGAAGGCCAGGACCCTCGTCATCGAAACGAATGAAGAATTGATGCTGGCACGAGAGAGCGCAAGAGTCGTCAACTAGGTTCGCAGGAATCTCATCCATCTGATTCTTGAAGTCCGGCGAAAGACGTTGAAGGACGGCAAACGCAAAGCGGTGACTGGTGGCAGCTTGTCGAAGAATTGCTGCAATGCGTCCAGTTCGCCTGCCGATGCCCCGATGCCCACACTCGCTCGGAGTCGTAAAGCGGACCCGAACAATCTTTTCGATCTGGATTATCCGAGTCTTTGCCGGCGGGATCGGACGAATCCAGAAGGTTTGGTGAAGGAATGGCGTGAAACTCTCATCTAACTCTTGTGACACGAAGCAGTCGCACGGGCTGCTTCATTGCCAAGCTCAATCCAAGCGATGTTTCGCTGGGGATTGGTTTCCTCCCACTCGATAAGGCGATGAACGATGACGAATACATCCAAATTGAAACTGTTTGCAGGTCTCGCAATTTTGACCAGCGCATTCATGCTCTCGTCCACTGCCATGGCTAGCGGTGGACACGGTGGTGGCGGACATGGTGGTGGGGGCCATGGAGGCGGCGGTCATATCGGCGGGGGCGGGCACGGTTTCAGTGGCGGGCATGGATACGGTGGTCACGGCAGTTACGGCCACGGATATGGTGGGCACGGGTACGGCCACAGCAGCTACAGTCATGGATATGGCGGCTACGGCCACGGAGCCGCGTACTACGGAATTGGTCTTGGATACGGCGTTGGCTATAGCGGCATCGGCTACGGAGGTTTTGGCTACGACAGCTACTACCCGGGTTCGTATTCCAGCTATTACCCGTCGTACTCAGCCTACCGGACGACCTACGTCGCTCCGCGTCGGATTCTGCATCGACGATCGTACTCGCGCTGTGGTCGATAAAGCATTTGCGATGCGGGCGGCCGTTTCGATGGCCCGCTTCAGCGAGGCCTTTCTCTGGTCGGGTGACTCCAGGCTTTCATTGATCGCGTTGAAAACGAACGCAAAAACGTGCCTTGAGCCAAAACGGAGTTTTTTGCTACTTCTTTCGGAGAAGCCGTAAATCTCTGGGAGGATGATTGGTGTGTGGGAATGGACGCCCCTTAATAACAATGCTGCTTGGCTTAGTCGGTTGGCTATGCGCCGGGTCGGCGTCCGCGCAGGTGCTGCGTGATCCACGAGGCAATCTCTTTTTTACGAACGACGAAGCGGCCGCCGAGGACGATGCGGAGGCGGGAATAAGCGACACGGAAACTTTGCTCCAGCGAGGAAGAATCGCCTTCAACCGATCCTGCATCGAGTGCCATGACGCCCAGCGATCACTGAGCAAACGCAAGAGCTTTGATGGCTGGATGCAGACGATTCGACAAATGGCGGCGATGGACGATGCCGATATCCCTCCCGCCGACTTTGAACCGATTGCGGAATACTTGACCGCGGAAGCAGGGGGCGCCGAAAGTGACGCCGACATGGAGTCAGATGATGGGGACTCCGATCAAGACGATGGGGATGCGACCGATGACGACGGACCGGACCGGGCATTGATCGAGCAAGGAAGAATTGCTTTTAACTCTTCCTGCATTCAGTGCCATGACGCCCAGAGGTCGTTGAGCAAACGCAAGAGCTTTTCCGGCTGGATGCAAACGATTCGTCGAATGGCGGCGATGGACGGAGCACAAGTCCCCAGTTCGAGCTATCGCGCAATCGCGACTTACCTTACTTCGCTAAACGAATCAGGCGGAGATGGTGAATCCGCCGCCGTGGAAGATGTCGCTAGTGGCTGGAGTTTCTCGACAACAACCTCGACGGTCTGGCGTGGCAGCAGCGATCCCATCGAAACCCCAGGCTTCTTCATTGATGCCTGGGCAACCGCAGACTGGCAATCCCAGGGACCACTCAAAGCCAAAGTCACCGCCTGTACGAGTTGCCATTCGGACCGCAACACCAGCGGTGGCTTTACGTTGGAACTAGTGGAAGCAAGCGCGACCTTGGACCTGCTTTCGTTTTTCAACAAACGCAAGGCTCGAAAAGCAAAGCAAAGTCCCCGCTTTACCGACGAGTGTCCGTTCAAAGCGGAACTGAAGGTGGGACGATTCATCGTTCCCTTCGGCGCGTTCTCGTCGATGGTTCATCCGGGAAGTTTACGCACGGTGACCAACCCGCTGATGTTTGACATGGGGCGACGCGTAGATCGCAGCATCCGCCCAGTTCTGATGTTGCCATTCTCCGATGAAGGCGTTGATTTGCAGTTCGCCTTTGCTGCGTCGAGTGATTGGGTGGCGACGATTGACCTGTTCGCGGTCAACGGGCTTCAGGGCAATGCATCTGGAATCAACTTCAACACCAGCAGGCGATACTACGACAACAATCGCCGGCCGGATTATGGAGGCCGCATGACCGTGGGCAACAACCGCTTGAGGCTAGGGTTTTCCGCCATGGCTGGTGCCATTTCGGACGACCCGGTTGATGATCCCGTTCGGTATCAAATGTTTGGCTGGGATGCGATCGTGCGGCCAAACGACAAACTACGTTTCTATTTCGAGTATGCGCAACGCCAGGATTTAGCGTTGACCGCATCGGAACTGGATGAGTTCACATCCGGTTACGTCGCGGAGACCGAATACCGACTTTGGGAACCGCTTTGGTTTGTGGCGCGGCTAGACAATTTGGAGCGAAGGTTAACTGCTGGCGATGATAAGATCGACCGTGTTACCTGGGGATTCAATGTTGCGACACCCGGCGGCAGTCTGCTGCTGTTGAACCACGAGCACTGGATTCTGCCCGATAATAGTGACATCGACGTGATAGGTGTCCGCTGGACGGCAACTTTCTAGAGGGTCAAGCGGACTTCAAAATGTTGTGGATGGGAATACTGAAGAAACGCTCGCCAGGTCGAATCACGGGAGGCGACTGCCCGCTTTGAACCATGACAGGCAGGCTCAGTTCAACGACGAAGTCCGGGTTCTTCGTGCTGACAATTACTTTGTCAGAATCCACTGCCAGTACCGTTCCGGGACAAAGTCGAGCACGAATTCGGAGTAGATTCAAGGCGTTCTGATTGATGCGAGCTTCGTTTGTTTTTAAGACCTCAACTGTCTCAAAGCCAAACGCGAGTTGGCCATCTGATGTGACTAATGGGAAGACTCCTTGAAGAGCACGGATTCGTCGATCAATCACTACCGGATCTTCCTCCCACGGAATCCAAGCCCATTCCGGGTGCTGTTCAGGTACATAAGACGGGTCGCCTGTTTGCTTTTGGGGGACAATTGCCCCATTCTGGAAACTGCGAAGTAAGTCCACGACGGACTCACCGAATTGGTTGGCGATGCGATCTTCGAGTTGAATCGAAGTTTCACGCGGCTTCACTTCCATTTCTTGCTGTAGCAGAATGTCTCCGGTATCGATTCCTTCGTCAATCAAATGAAATGTGATCCCTGTTTTCTCGTCGCCGTTAAAGATTGTCGCGATATGTGGGCATGCACCTCGGCACTTCGGCAATAGTGAGCCATGGCAGTTGATCGCGCTAAGATTTTCCAACGACAACGTCGAATGCTTGATGATTTCAGCCCAGCTTGCAATCAGCAGGATGTCCGGCGAAAGATCGACCAACTCCGCCCGGAACTCGTCGGAGTTGATACTTGGTGCTGTCAGAACGTGGACGTTGTTTGCATTTGCCAGTTCTAGAATTTCAATTTCTGACGGATGGTCTTTAAGAAAACGGTATTTGCTCAAGTTGCTCGCTGGCATGATCCCAATCACGTTTGTTTGGTCGCGGGAAGCGAGTAGGTTTCTCATAACGCTCACGCCCAAGCGTCCAAATCCCGCCAAGACCACTTGAATCTGATTTGAGCCATGGGAGTTCCCTGCAATATCCATAGGATGCCTTCATTCCTTTGCTTCGGCATTCAAGATCAAAACGAGAGTAGGTTACAACTCGAAGTCGATCTTCAGTTGAGGTCGATTGTCGGCGTTTGCATGCTCTCGGCTGTCGAACCGCTTGGTCGAGGGCGTGGTTTCGTCGCCGATGAGAATCCAGCCAAAGTTGCTGGACGGATCGGCGAGCCAAGCTTGCACGTCGGCGACCAACTGGGACGTAGACCAGGAATAGGAGCCAACACCATCGACTGGCGCGCTTGCGCTTGCCGCCGACTCGAAGTCACCGCCCGGTGTGTTCCATGTCGCTCCGGCGTAGAAGGTGTGAAGCCAAGTTGCGTCATTCGTCTCGGCCTGACCGCCTGAGCCTCCGCCCGTCGATGCGCCTTCGCCCCAATCATTGGTGGCTCGGTGTAGAGCAACATCGGCTTCACTGGTGGTCGTCTGCGACATGTTCAACGTCAACTCGACGTTGGTGAT
>TARA_R110002049_G_scaffold177184_1_pt1 | contig 36900 bp, 40 predicted proteins | sample TARA_R110002049 | Tara Oceans TARA_R110002049 (sample SAMEA4396941) | marine metagenome | biome: Polar Biome; feature: [SRF] surface water layer (ENVO:00010504); material: water (ENVO:00002006), including particulate matter (ENVO:01000060) such as... | depth 5 m
CGCCCACCAGCGCGTCATGGCTGAACCTGGTGGAGCGCTTCTTTGTTGAGATCACATCAAGGCGCATCCGGCGCGGCAGCTATTCAAGCGTCGATGATCTTGAGGCCGCGATCTACGACTATCTTGCCCACCACAACGAGAAGCCAAAGCCCTTCAAATGGACCAAAACCGCAAAGGATATTCTCACCCGGGAACGGCGCGCGCTGGACAAACTCGATGAAACTCGCGGAAACAGGTAGGAAGTGTCAGACTCAGAGCACTAGCGGAACTTGCTCTAGTACGTGCCTCGCGTGGGTCCGAACAGTTGACGAACTCTAAGGTGCGGACAAAGTAAGACATTTCGTTTTGATGTCTCAGATACATTCCGGAAAGGATTTCTAATGAATCTCAAATTTGGTTGGTCCGTTCCAATCCTCGAGCGCGTGCTCGGCCGCCCGGTTACGCTGGACCGTGAACTTCCAACGGCAGTTGTCATTGGTTATCTAATCTCTGCTGTAGTCGGGTTTATCCGTGGCTTCGTTCTAACTGGACGCCCGCTCGTACTTGAGTCAGGGGCCCGAATTACCAATCCGCGCTGGTTTCATGCGGGGGGGGGGCTTGTGCGGATTGGTGCGCACAGCCAGATCGGCTGCGCCTCACACAGCGGGATTTCAGTAGGCCGTAATTTTAAGCTGGGAGCATTCTCCCGCATGATCGCCAGCGGCACTCTGAGTGATCTCGGGCAAGGAATTACAGTAGGTGACAATGTTGGTATTAGCGAATTTGCATATATCGGAGGCGCCGGGGGGCTGCGTATTGGCTCAGACGTCATCGTCGGGCAATATTTCAGCACCCATCCAGAAAATCATATTTTTTCTGATACCGAGGTCCTTATTCGTGAGCAAGGTGTGACCCGGGAAGGAATTGAAATTGGTTCAGACTGCTGGATCGGGGCAAAGGTCACGGTTCTCGACGGCGTGTCTCTAGGACGCGGATGCGTGGTCGCGGCTGGTAGTGTTGTGAATCGAAGTTTTCCAGATTATTCGATAATTGGTGGTGTTCCTGCCCGGGTGTTAAAAATGAGAGAGCGAGGCACTCATTCTAACTCCAGAAACATAAGCGAAAGCTGTTATGACAATTAATTACGGAGACGATCTTCAGAAAGCCGAGTTGCAGGCTGGTGGCATCATGTCACCTCGCGCCCAACTGGTATCAGCTTTCTTCGATCACATGAATCAACAGGACCTGCCTTGGGTGGTCATGAATAATTACGACGGTTTGCCTGCCATAATCCCGTCAGATATCGATTTTTCGATTCCGCCAACGCTTTTCTTTCGGCTCGACGAATTTATCTGCGATTTTGCCGAAAAGTCGGATGCACTTCTTGTTCAGAAACTTTGGCACGGAAACATGAAATGCGCCTATATCCTCGCGACTGGACCGAAGGGTTCAAGAGAGTTCGTTCAACTTGATTTCTTTGCTGCGTTTTCGACAAAGGGCGCACCTGCACTGATTTCGCATGAAGACCTTGTTGCCGGCCGCCGGGCATTAAGGAATTTTCATGTACCACGCCCGGAGATTGAACTTATTTTCACTGCTTTGCGCCGGCTGTTCAAGGATGACTGGTCAGATCGTCATTGTTCTCGGGTTGCGGAACTGAACGAATACATCACTGATACGGATTGGCTACCCAAAGATTATGTTTGGATCCGCCCTACCCTAGAATCCGCGATACGCGGCGATGTGGAGGCCGTCAACAAACGGCGTAATAGCGACTGGGCACAGCTGCGTAAAACTGCTCATAAGAATCTTACGCTTCGCGAAAAAATTGCCAATGCAACGCTTCAAGCTCGCCGTCTTGTCGTACGGCTACGGGACGAAACTGGTCAGCTCATCATATTGGCGGCGTGTCGCGAAAGGCTAAGCGACCAAGCACTAGACACGCTCGAGATGGTATTTCACCGGCGCGTTTTTGTGAACGTGAAAGGCGGTATTGGAATGCTAGCTAAGCTAGCACTTTTGAAAAGACGAAAAGGGCTAATTTTTGTACTGGCAGGAGCAGACCATCCAAACGGTAAGGCAATGGCGCAGCGCATTGCCAGCATGGGACTGGCGGACCAAGTTTTGCACACGGGAGATGATCTAAGCGTGGATTTAGCGGCTTTAAAAATACCAGCAACCAGATTTAGTTCCGACTCGGAGGCGATCGAGGTGATCATGAACATACAGGTGGCAAAAACTATTGGGGCTTTGGCGCGAGGCTGCACTCAAACGAGCGGCACAGCAAATTGAATAAGGACCGAGCGAAAGTTCTTATAATTGCCTACGCTTGCCGCCCGGGAGATAATTCCGAACGTCAGGTGGGTTGGCATTGGTCGAAGCTGATCCATGTACATCACGATGTGACCGTTCTGACCCGGGAAAGCCACCGAGCGCATATCGAGTCTTGGATTTGCGAGAACCGCGAAATGGGACCATTTCCGGAGTTCATGTACTATGACCTACCTGCTTGGTCGTCTTGGTACAAGAAAGGCGAGCGCGGCCTTTACCTGTATTATGCGCTTTGGACGCTTTTAGCGACCTTGAGGTGCCGAACTATGAATCGATTTGGAAGATGGCAGATCACGCATTTCCTTACCTTTGGAACTATGCTCTGGCCACAGTTCGGCTTTTTGATGAATACGCCCTATATCCTCGGCCCAGTTGGAGGCGGTGAACGTATACCACTAGCGCTTCGAAGAACGTTCCAATTCACTGGGCAAGCAAAGATCGTGGTCCGGCATGTGGTGCAGAAGCTTATGGCGTTCAACCCAATTTTTCTGCTCAACCTATCTCGTGCGTCGCGCATTTTTGTCCGCACAGACGAAACGCTAGAAATGATTCCGAAGCGATATCGACAGAAGACGTCGCTCTTGCTCGAAACCGCTATCGGACCTGAGATGCTCCCAGATAAGCCGCCAAATCGGTCTAACGACGTGGTGCACATCGTCTCGGTTGGTAGGCTTATTTCGAGCAAATTTAACCCGTTGTTTCTGGATGCGCTTGCTACGTTTAAGTCGCGTTGGAAACGCCCGTTCCGTGTGACCGTTATCGGCGATGGTCCGGAACGGGCCCGGCTGGAGGCAATTCGTGATCGGCTTGACCTTACTGAAGTCGAGTTCGTTGGCAGGAGGCCATCTGAAGAGGTCTATTCAGCGCTGCGCGCCGCCGACATCTACTTTTCGACAACGATGAAGGAAGGTGGCACTTGGGCCTTTTTCGAAGCGATTGCCAACTATTTGCCAATTGTCTGTCTCAAGGTGAACGGGCCTGACATGATTGTCGGTGACGACTGCGGCATTAAAGTATCACCAGAGGGGCTTGTCAGCGCGCAACACGGGCTTGCAGAGGCCTTGCTGCAACTGGCGGATAACCCGTCGCTGCGAGCGGAACTGGCCGGAAGGGCCTTAGCCCATGTCGAGCGTAACTTCACATGGGACCGTGTTACAGCCACGATAAACAAATCTTATAAAGAGGCGCTCTTCTCTGGAGGAGATACAGCAGCGTGATTGTCTTCTGCCATTTGTTAAACGACCGTTCTGGGAGCCCGACGGTATTGCGCGCCACCCTAGCGGCATTAAACGCAGTCGACGGAGGGATGCTGTTTGTAGGATCGCAAGGACGCGGTGTGCTGGAAGAAGCGGGTGTACTGACTCGCCGGTATTGGTATCGCCGTAGCCGATACCGCATCATGACGCTGTTCACCTATTTTGTTAGCCAGATTGCGCTGTACCGTGCACTATCCCAAGCACGAGAGATTCCAGCCGACGCCATCGTTTTTGTCAATACCTTGCTGCCATTCGGAGCGATGCTTTGGGGACGGCGGACAGGTAGGCGGGTTATTGTCCATGTCCATGAGGTTTCGATCACGCCCGCCCCACTGCGCCGCCTACTTACGGCCTGCGCTGCGCGCTGTTCGGATCGTTTGCTGTACGTGTCGAACGATCACTTCGCGCGGCTGCGGATCGCCGGCCCGGCGGCCGAAATTCTCTTTAATCCTGTCAACCCGGTGTTCCGTGATGCGGCTAGAGGGGAGCAGTATGCGCCCCGCCGCACAGGCACTTTTGAGGTGTTAATGCTGGCTTCTCTGCGCGAATACAAGGGGGTCGGCGAATTCATGGCCCTTGCGCGTTCTCTGCGGTACCGAGATGACATACGATTTACATTGGTATTGAATGCCGAGATGTCCGAGGTTGCGGCGCTTAAGTGCCGTTACCCCGACGTAGATAACGTGGCCTTGCACCCTAGAACCGACACCCCTGGCACATTCTACACCCAGGCAGACTTGGTGTTGAACCTTGCCCGGACTGACCAGTGGATTGAGACTTTTGGCCTTACGCTCGTGGAGGCGATGACCTTCGGCGTACCTGTGATCGCCCCTCCGGTAGGAGGACCCGCAGAAATTGTATCTCACGGAAAGGAAGGCTACTGCATCGACTCGCGAGACAGTGCCGCTCTGCAGGCCGCGGTCCTCGAGTTGGCAGATAAGCCTGCCCGAGCCATGGCGATGTCAAAGGCTGCTCGCATACGCGCAAGCGAGTTCACCTTTGACGCCTACGCCGCTAAGCTGCGCCAGATGCTTGCCGAGTTACAATACCTTCCAAGCGGAGAGCCTTGATGATACCCCTTACAAAGATCGCGGTACTGGGCACGGTCGGAGTGCCAGGTCGCTACGGCGGTTTCGAAACCTTAGCTGAGAACCTAGTGTTTTATCACGCTCGCACCGGGCATAGTACTACACTGTCCGTCTGGTGCTCAAGCAAAGACAATAACGAGTATCCAGACCACTTCGAAACCGCGAACTTACACTACGTGAATTTGCATGCCAACGGCGTGCAAAGCATTCCCTATGATGCGATCAGCCTATGGCAAGCGGTTCGATCTGGCCATAAACGGATTCTGCTGCTGGGTGTCTCGGGAGCGCTGGCGCTGCCCTTAATCCGTTTAATAAGCCGAGCGCGCATTATAACGAACATAGACGGTATCGAATGGAAACGCGGAAAGTGGAATGGCCTCGCTAAGGCTTTTCTGCGCGCATCCGAATGGGCAGCAGTGCGCTTTTCACACGCAACCATCGCCGATAACCAAGCCATCGCCGACCATGTTCGAGATAGTTACCGTAGTGATTGCCATGTTATCGCTTATGGAGGTGACCACGCTTTGGTCTGCGGAGATAGCTGCCAAGTCGTTGAGGACCTTCCGGAGAGTTATGCGCTTTCACTCTGCAGGATCGAGCCGGAAAACAACGTTCATACGATCCTCGATGCTTGGTCCCAATTAGAATATCCATTGGTTTTCGTAGGGAATTGGGCAAATAGTGCCTATGGTCGTGACCTTAAGGCTCGCTACGAAAATGCGGCCAACATCCACATATTGGACCCGGTATATGAACCAGGAGCGCTTCATGCCCTTCGAACGCGGGCTTCGCTCTATGTCCATGGCCATTCTGCCGGTGGAACGAATCCGTCACTAGTTGAAATGATGCATTTCGGTATTCCCGTACTTGCACATAGCTGTGTGTTCAACCGTTACACTACCGAAGACAAAGCTCTCTATTTCGAAACCCCAGAAGAACTCATTGGCGAGGTTCGCGCGCTAACGCCAAATGTATCAGTCGCTATTGGTGCCGACTTGCGAGAGATTGCGCAACGCCGCTATACATGGGACCACATCGGCGAAGCATATTTTGCGCTACTCGAGAACGCTTAAGCCGAAGACGTGAACGTTCCTTGGCGAACTAGCTTAATAGGAAAACCAAATGAAAGTTGCGGAAACCAAACTGAGTGGCGCTAAAATCTTAATGCCAGCTCGCCACGGCGACTCCCGCGGCTTCTTCAGCGAAAGTTGGAGCTGGAAGCGTCTCGCTGAGGCCGGGATCGACATTAACTTTGTACAAGACAATCATTCATTGTCTTACGAGGTTGGCACGGTTCGTGGCCTTCATTTCCAGGCGCCGCCCCATGCTCAGGATAAGTTAGTCCGCTGCGGACGCGGTTGTCTATTCGATGTGGCTGTGGATATTCGTAACGGTTCGCCCACCTATGGTCATTGGGTTGGGGTTGAACTGAGCTTTGAGAATGGCAAGCAACTGCTGGTGCCGAAAGGCTTCCTACATGGTTTCGTCACGCGCGCGCCAGATACCGAGATCATCTACAAGTGCTCAGATTATTACGCGCCCGACTGTGATGGCGCGATACGCTTTGACGACCCGGATATCGGAATCGATTGGGGGCTCGGCGGAACAGCGCCGCTGCTTAGTGAGAAAGATGGGTTCGCGCCCCTGCTGAAAGATTTCGATTCACCCTTTATCTACGGAACCGACGTATGAAGATTCTTGTCACCGGCGGTGCTGGCTTTATCGGTTCTGCGGTCGTTCGTCAGGCGATCGCAGCGGGCCATTCGATCGTAAATCTTGACACGCTTACTTATGCTGCCTGTCTTGAGAATGTAGCCTTTGTCGCTGACAATCCGCTGTATCGTTTCGAACATGCCGATATTCGTGACCGCGCAGCTCTGGCACGGATTTTTAGTGCTCACCGGCCAGATGTTGTGATGCATCTGGCCGCCGAAAGCCACGTTGACCGCTCAATTGATGGACCCGGTGCCTTCATAGAGACCAACATCACCGGCACCTACAATATGCTCGAGGAGGCCCGCGCCTACTGGGTTTGTAAAGGCCATCCCGAGAGCTTCCGCTTCCATCATATCTCGACCGATGAGGTCTTCGGCTCTCTACCCGATGATCCAGCGGTGAAATTCACCGAAGACACGCCTTACGATCCGCGCTCACCCTATTCGGCCTCCAAGGCGGCCAGTGACCATCTGGTGCGCGGATGGCATGAAACCTACGGTCTGCCAGTAGTCCTGAGCAACTGCTCGAATAACTATGGCCCTTATCATTTCCCCGAAAAACTGGTGCCAGTGATTATCCTAAATGCGCTGGCCGGAAAGCCGTTGCCGATCTATGGCAACGGTTCTAACGTTCGCGATTGGCTCTATGTCGAGGATCACGCTGATGCACTGCTAACAGTGCTGAGTAATGGCGAGATCGGTCGGAGCTATAACATCGGCGGCGAGAACGAGCGCAGCAATCTTGAACTTGTGCAGACGCTCTGCGCAATTCTCGACGAGCTGCGCCCAGCCGACCACCCTTATGCAAAACTTATTACCTATGTGGCTGACCGCCCAGGTCACGATGCGCGCTATGCGATTGATCCAGCCCGGATCCGCGACGAGCTTGGCTGGCAGCCTTCAGTAACTGTAGAAGAAGGTTTGCGGCGCACGGTGCAATGGTATCTCGATAACGAAGAATGGTGGCGCGCGCTACAAAGTCGAGCCGGCGTGGGTGAGCGACTTGGTGTCTCGGCGTGAAGTTTCTGGTCTTCGGGCAGAGCGGGCAGGTCGCCTGCGAGTTGCAGCGTCTGGGCGGGGAGGCGGTAACGTCACTGTCCCGCGCGCAAGTTGATCTAAGCGATCCAGATGCATGTGCTGCAGTGATCGCAACCACCGATGCGGATGCAGTGGTCAATGCTGCGGCCTATACTGCTGTGGACAGAGCAGAAGAGGAAGAGGGGCTGGCTCTGCGTATTAATGGAGTAGGCCCCGGTGCCATGGCCCGTGCCGCGGCCGCGCGCGGTTTGCCGTTCGTACATATTTCTACCGACTATGTCTTCGATGGCAGCGGTGATCAGCCTTTTGGGGTTGCTGATGCTACCGGCCCGCTGGGGGCCTACGGGCGAACGAAACTGGCGGGAGAAAAAGCGGTTCGCGCCGCCGGTGGCGCCTACGCGATCTTTCGGACGTCATGGGTTGTCTCGTCTCATGGGAACAATTTTGTCAAAACCATGCTGCGGCTTGGCGCTGAGCGCGATGCTTTGAATATTGTCGCTGATCAAATCGGCGGGCCAACCCCGGCGGCTGATATTGCAAGGACTTGTTTCGCGGCGGCGAGACAATTACGCGACGATCCGGGAAAAACCGGCACTTATCACATTTCGGGCGGCCCCGCCGCCAGTTGGGCAGATTTCGCCCGCGCAATATTTGAGTGCTCGGGGATCGACTGCACGGTCAACAACATCCCTAGCAGCGCCTATCCGACCCCGGCCAAACGGCCGCTGAATTCACGGCTCGACAACAGCCGCACGCAAGAGATTTTTGGTTTGGCGCGTCCTGACTGGCGCGAGGGCCTCAATGATATTCTAAAAGATCTGGGAGCATTAGCATCATGAGTGCGCGCAAGGGGATCGTCTTGGCTGGTGGGTCTGGGACGAGGCTTTATCCAGTTACCATGGGTATTTCAAAACAACTCCTGCCAATTTACGATAAACCAATGGTCTATTACCCCCTCAGCGTGCTGATGCTGGCGAGTATTCGTGAGATCGCTGTGATCACAACCCCGCAGGATCAAGAGCAATTCCAACGCACACTTGGCGATGGCAGCCAATGGGGCCTCTCACTTACATACATCACGCAGCCGAGCCCTGACGGGCTGGCCCAGGCCTTTATCTTGGCAGAGGAGTTCCTCAACGGTGCGCCCTCGGCGCTGGTTCTTGGAGATAACATCTTCTATGGCCACGGCCTGCCAGAAATGCTTGCAACGGCCGATGCGAAGCCAAATGGCGGCACGGTATTTGGCTACCAAGTTTCCGACCCGGAGCGCTATGGCGTCGTGAACTTCGATGCCGAGGGCCAAGCCAAGTCAATCATCGAAAAGCCTGAGGTGCCGCCCTCGAACTTCGCCGTGACAGGGCTCTATTTCCTCGACGGTACCGCCCCAAATCGCGCCCGACGGGTGACTCCGAGCACGCGAGGCGAGTTGGAAATCACCTCGCTGCTGGAAATGTACCTGCAAGAAGGCGCGCTGTCGGTTGAACGAATGGGACGTGGCTTTGCCTGGCTCGATACGGGCACTCATGAGAGCCTACTCGATGCGGGCACTTTTGTGCGTACTCTGGAAAAACGACAGGGCCAGCAGGCTGGCTGTTTGGAGGAGATCGCCTACCAACAGGGTTGGATCAATGAGGCTGAATTGGAAGCGCGCGCCGACATGTTCCAAATGAACGACTACGGGACCTATCTCAGGCGACTTCTCAAGTAGGCGATCCAGGCAGGGCTCGATCACAGGTCAGAATTCGATTTAATCTCTTCACTTCGGGGATAGAGAGGTGGTCCTGCTTTTTCGACCAGTTTTCCGCCGGGCTAAGCTCTGGCATGGGTTCCATGTCAGGCGGCGGCGTTCAGGTATTGGTTCTAGGTATCATAGGCCTCGGTCGGCGTCAGCAACCCATGTGATGAGTGCGGGCGTTTTTCATTGTAATAGCTGATCCAGGCACCGATCCCGTTACGCGCCTCCGAGCCGGTCTCGAAGGCGTTCAGGTAGACGCATTCGTATTTCAGCGATCGCCAGAACCGCTCGATCATTCGGTTGTCGATCCAGCGGCCTCGACCATCCATAGAAATCTTCACCTTGGCATCGCACAGCACATCGGTGAAATCGGTGCTGGTGAATTGTGAGCCCTGATCGGAGTTGAAGATCTCCGGCGGGCCGTATCTGGCCAGCGCCTCCTTCAAAGTCTCGATGCAAAATCTCACATCCATGCTGTTCGAAATCGCCAACTCAGCACCTTCCGGCTGTGCCAGTCCATGATGGCCACCAGATAAAGAAATCCGTGGCGCATCGGGATGTAGCTGATGTCGGTGCACCAGACCTGATTGGGGCGGGTGATCGCTAACCCCCTGAGCAGGTATGGATAGATCTTGTGCTCCGGGTGTTTTTGGCTTGTCCTGGGCTCTTGGTAGATCGGCACCAAACGCATCAAGCGCATCAGTCGGCGCACCCGATGGCGCCCACATTTGTGCCCTTCCCGCTGCATGTGACGAGCCATTTGCCGCGAGCCATACCATGGCGTTTCTAGGAACTGGCGATCGATGATCTTCATGAACACCAGGTTCTCAGCGCTTTCACCGCGCGGGTGATAGTACAGGCTGGACCGCGCCAGAGATAGCAAAGAGCATTGTCGCCGGACGCTGAGATCGGGGTAGTTTTGCTTCACCGCTTTTTGCCTCCAGTCCCGAGGATAAGGCTGGAGGCTTCCGACAAAAAATCACGTTCCACCACCAACTGGCCGATCTTGGCGTGCAGCTTTTCCACGTCCTTCTGCGTGATTGCCGGTGCCTGCTCCGTCTTCCGGGTAAACGCCGCCGCCATGTTCTCAATAGCAGCTATCTTCCAGCCATTGATCATCGTCGGATGGACGCCGTACTTCTTGGCCAGTTCGGCAGTCGTCAATTCTTCACGGATGGCTTCAAGCGCAACCTTGGCCTTGAAATCAGCCGAATAGTGTTTCCGCTTCGTCATAGGGGTCTTCCTTCGTCAGTCGCCAGAGCTTAGCAACTGGTCCGAAATCCTGCGACCACCTCTACCATGAAGAGATCATCCAATTCATACCGCTCGTAAGCTGCGCTCGGCAGATGTCTGTGGCGCAGGCCAAACGCCCGATAACGTCTCGAACAAGGTCTTTACCCGTGATCTTTTTGGCTCTGATTGATCCAACTGAGCGATCTTGTGGAAGTCGGTCACTCGAAACTATCGAAAGCGGCTGCCTCAAGGCACATTTCAAGCATCAGTTATAAACATGGCAATTCGGTCAACGCTTAGTGTGTCGAGCTAGAAGCTATAGCCAGACGTTACACTCCGCGTTCTCTAAATACCGAGTGAGGACGTTAATCGACTTCCAACCTCCTGCGCGCATGATCGCAGCGGTATCGTGACCTGCTTTCAGCAAATCTTGCGCTGCGCCAACGCGCATCGAATGCCCGCTAAAATCGTTCGCTTCGCATGGATCCAGGCCAGCACCCTTAGCGGCTGACTTAATAAGATGCTTTACGGACGTATCGCTTAAGTGGCGATCCACTACATGACCGTGGTAGATCGGGTTGAACAAAGGCTGAAAATCTTGGCTTCGCCAATCAAGCCAATCGGTTATAAGCTGCCCCGTTCGTTTTGACGTGAACGCGATTCGGCCATAGCCCTCAGGGTCTGCTTTGCTGCGTCGGATCAGAACACGCAGCGTTCCATCACCAAGGAACTCAACGTCGTTGACAGTAAGGGCAACCAACTCGGACCGCCGAGCAAGAAGGTCATAGCCCAGTGAAAGCATGGCTTTGTTTCTTAAGCCCCAAGGGGTGTCCGGTTGAACAGCAAGGAACTGACCAAGATAATCCTTCGTCATTCCCTTCGCCTGCCGCGGCCGCGACGTTTTGCTGCGGCGGATGCGGCGAAAGGTAAGGTTGATGTCCTCGTCATGCGTTGGATCGGGCAGACACAACAGCTGGTGAACCTTCCGGATAGCATATATACGTCGGCGAACTGTCGAGGGGGTAAACTCTGGCCCTTGATCTACTAGAAATGAGCAGACTGTATCCACGCTGCCAGGAAAGGGCGTCCGTTCGGTTTGTGCGCACCAGCGGGTGTATGTCTCGATATCTGCGTAATAGGCACGCATCGTCGAGGGCGCATACGCACCTTCAAGACGCTTGAATTCCAAGCGCCAGTCAGGGATAGTCGGGGGTGGAAATAAAGTGGACATACATGTCCTTATATTGGACATTTTTGGTTTAGTCAATGATTACTGGTTTGCAGATTCGCGCCGCTAGAAGCGCCTTGAGGTGGACGGTTGAAGATCTTGCGAATTCGGCAGGTATTGCTGGAAAGACGGTCCGGCGGATCGAGGCCATTGACGCTGTTCCAGAAAGCAAGCTGACGACGATATCTCAAATAAAGTTATCTCTCGAAGCGGCTGGTATTGAATTCATCGGCACGCCCGACGACGGCCCTGGCATTCGCATTCACCCTCCGAAACGATAGGTTATGTCTACGCTTCGCGCGATTGCCTTAAGCAGAAAGCGCCGGCGAGCGATTGCGATATGGCTTACAGTTGGCCTTGCGCTTTGTATCGGCGCGCTAACTCTCATTCCCCTACGCGCCCCCTCCGCTGTTCCAGGAACTGATAAGGCCCATCATGTTCTGGCCTTTGCGATCTTAACCATGCCGTGTGCGGCTCTTTATCCAAAAGGGCTTTTTCGGGTTGTGTTTGCCGCTGCAGTTTATGGGGGCTTGATAGAAGTCATTCAGCCCTACGTCGGGCGTCATGGCGAGACGGCGGACGTACTCGCAGATTTTCTAGGCGTTGGCATTGGGGCGGCGTTTGGCCTTCTCCTGCACTTGATTTTTAAATGTCGCATTGCACGAAGGGCGGCGAGTGCTCGACGCGAGTTTCCTTGACCGCTTCGTTAATTTGCGCTCAAAGGACCTAAACGGCGCGGAAGGGCCGGGGTAAGGTCTGGAGGGTGACCGTATCTAATGCCGCTTTAATGGTCCCGAAGTGCGACACCGCTAGAATTTCTCGATAAGTTCTTTGCCGCTCCGTAACAACTCGCGCACATGTTTTCTGAGCGCTGATGCTTCCTTGGTATAGAAACCATGTTTCAGCGCGTTCTGATTGCCTTTCGGGGCACCGGAGCCCGCTGCGCCGCCGTGCATGCGGCAGCGGGCCTTACCGGAGAGGGCAGGGGCCTGACACGGTGTTCCCTTGCGGGTCTTGGCACCGCAGCGCGGGCTCGTTCGCATGGGTCCAGTATTCCGTTGGTGTGTCATCGTCGCCTAATCTCGCCGCTTACTTTTGGTCGGCTTCCGCTGCTTAGCGGTGGAAGAAGAAACGCTTTGCGCATTTTCTATGGCGTCCGTCTTACTTAAAGCTTGTCCATTGCGCTTTCCCATGTCCACATTGCCAACAACAGCTTGGCCGCCTGCGTGAACATTGACATGCTCAACAGTGACCTTCTGCTGCCCCTTGCCGCGATGTTTGTTCAATGCTGCCATCTGCTGGGTGTAAAGCGCCATGAGCTTCTGAGCATGCTTTAGATTCATGTCACGTGAAGCGAAAGTCTGTCCCGGAACTGCCGCCATGCGAAGGCATTCAAGCGCGGCGTGATGCGTACCAACCATCTGCGCTGCAAGCATGCCTTCCAGCCCGTCTGTAGGGGCTAGGCCTTCATAGAGATCAAGGGCTCTAGCGAGCCGGGCGTTTTGTGCTGCTTTTGACAGGCCATCTGGCAGGCGAACCAGTTGGGCTATCTCGTTCATTTTCTGGGTTTCGAGATCAACCTCGTTTACGTCCAAATACGCGCGTACCGGCAATATCTCGTGGGAAGGCAGTGCCGCAGGGTCGGTTTTAGAGGATTTCTTTGCCATCTCGCCTTCACCAGGTTGCCGCGTTATGGACGAGCCTAGCACATCTGAGGCTTGGAATTGATGTCTAAAAGTACAGATATTCTACTGTGCATGGGGTTGAATTAAATTTTTTGGGTGTCCCTCCCCCCACCCAGTAACCTTCGATAACGTGCAACATCAGCAGCGCGCGGGCCGATCCGGCTAACGAAATTCAGGGATAGGGCGCGGAAAATGCCCCTTTTGCAACCCGCCGGGGCATTCGCGCGAGTAGGGAGGTGATCCCACTCCCATTGCATTACACACCAATTATGTGTATTTTATATGTGACTTAGGAGGACGCCATGCAGACGACAGCCGAAAAGCAGCGCACCAATATCACCCTAACGGCAGAGAACCTCACGGCCGCCCGGGAGTTGGGCTTGAACGTCTCCGCGATCAGCGATGCTGCGGTCGGAGACGCGGTGCGTGCGGCACGGGCCGCAGCTTGGGCGTCAGACAATGCGGCGGCGATCTCAGAGCGGCGCGCTTGGATTGAGACCAATGGGATGCCGCTGGCGGACGTACAGGTGTTCCGGCTCGGCTGATGGCGCAGTTCCAAGTCTACCAAGTATCTGGCGGGCGGTTTGTGCTCGACCTCCAGACGGATCTTATCGACACCGGTTCCCGTGTCGTCGCTCCTTTGATCCCAATTGCAGGCGGGCCGGGGGTCATAGGACGTCTGGAGCCGGTGTTCGAGATTTACGGCGAGGCCTATGCCCTGCACACTGCCGAGATGGCGGCGATCCCCTCTGCGTTGCTTAAAGGTCCTCCCATCGCCGATCTTTCCGCATCTGACTATGAGATCCGTGGAGCCCTCGACATGGTCTTTTCGGGGTTCTGAGCAGGTCAATTTGACCAGCCATCTCTTCCGAGCGCGATCCTATCCGATTACGCCAAGAACCCAGCAATCCGCCGCGCAATCTCGCCCCGCTCATAATCCAGCGTCGCCACATGATATGACCGCTCTAGCCAAGACAGCCGTATCTCACTTGACCCCACTGAGGTCGCGATACGCAGCGCGTTTTTTGGGTCAACGACATTGTCGCATCGCGACTGCATAATCTGGATCGGCTGCCGTATCAGCGGCAGCAAGGCGCCGGTGGCATTCGTCAGCAGGAACCGCTCTTTTAGCGTATCGCGTGGAATCCGATCATAGCAGATTTCGGTTCTCTCGGGTTCGGCGATGTCGGAACCGATGCCGTCGATGAACGCTGGCCCGTCTGCCTCGTAGAGCGGCGCCACAATCTCGGGGCGGTAGAGACCGGTTGAGCCGTTGATGCTGACCACGCCCTGTATCTTATCGGGCATTCTGGCGGCGAGGTTGAGCGATAGCGTCGCGCCCAAGGATAGCCCGCCGACGATAACCCGGGCACAGCGTGTCGATAGTTTGGCGAGAGCGTCTTCAGCAGAGGCGACCCAATCCGCTTGGCCGGTTTTTGCCAAGGCGGAGGGGGTTTTGCCGTGTCCTGCAAGACGGGGGCAATATACCGTCGCGCCGCTAATTTCATGCAATGTTTCTGCAACTTCCCGCACGCTCTGCGGCGTGCTTGTAAAGCCGTGGAAAAAGAGAAACCCGGTGTCACTGCCTTCGAGAAGAAAAGGCTGCGCCTCGGGCAGGTCGAAGGGGGCGATCGGGGACTGTTTCATAGGCGCATAAGATCGCGCTATCGCCGCGTTACGCAAATAGACTTGTGGTATCGTGCGATAACCGAACGCGATCAGCCAAGCGGCGGGAAGTGGTTGCGGAACTGACGCAGCAGCCCGGTATCTGCCTTGATGCTCCATGCCATCGAGATTGTCGCCTCTGCATCCAGCCCTGCTATTGGGACCAACTCCAAAGCGCCGGGCAGGCTGTCGGCCATGCTCAAGGGGAAAAGCGTCACGCCGCGGCGCTCGGCCACGCGCTGCAAAATCACCTGCACGTCCCAAGCCTCATCCACCACCACGGGGGTAAGACCCGCGCGATCGCAAGCGCTGTCGAGCAGCGCGCGCCATGAGCGCCAGTTTTCCCGCAGCCCCATGACGAAGGGCATCTCTGACATATCAGCCACGCGCGCGGGGGCTTCGCCTGCGGGGGCGACCACACCGATGCGCGAACTCCAGACGGGCATCTGGTCGATCCCCGGCGCGCCAACGGTGGGATGAGAGAGTAAAAAGCCAAGGTCGATGGCGCCGGATTTTAGGTTTTTCAGCATGTTATCCGTGGACATGACATGCATCTCGACCTGCACGCCGGGGACGCTGCGGTGGAACGCATCCAACGCTTCCGAGATTTGTCGTGAGGTGGCGAGGGCGGAATAGCCCACGATGATATGCCCTCGCGCCCCGGCCGCATTCTGGCGCGAGGCGCGGATCGTCCGCTCGAACTGCGCGACCGTCTGGCGCGCATCGTCGAGGAAAACGACGCCTTCCGGTGTGGGGATCACGCGCGGCCCGCTGCGATCGAATATCCGAAACCCCAAATCCACCTCAGTGTCTTTCACGGCTTTCGAAATGGCCGGCTGCGCGATATTGAGCATCTCGGCTGCGGCGCGGAAACCCTGGGCATCGGCGACGGCCAAAGCATATCGCAGATGTCGAAGGTCGAGCCTTGTGGGTTTCCTGCCGTCGTTCATCGATGCTTCCGTGTTGATCGCGTTTCGTTATCACTCGATCAACCATCGCTATTTGTCAACCGACCCTTCAGCGGTGAGGTTGAATCGGAATTACGGGCCCGGTTCCCGTCTTGGTATGGGGAGGAGGCCCGATGCTGACGCTGTTCAACAGATTATGCTCTTGGCTGATGTTTATCGGCGGCTTCGGGGTCATCGCGATGATGCTGAACATCGTGGCCGATGTCGTTGCTAAACTGGTGTGGAACGCGCCGATCCAAGGCACGGTCGAGATGTCGTCCTACTACTATATGGTCGCGCTGGTCATGCTGCCGATGGCCTTTGTCGAGATGCAGGACCAGCAGATTTCAGTCGATCTGTTATTCAATCACTTCCCCGCATGGCTTCAGAAACTTGCGTTGCTCTTTAGCTGCCTCGCTGCCGCGGCCATCTTGGCCGTGATGACATGGCGCACCGGGCTGGACGCGATGCGCGCATTGCGTGTGGGCGAAGTCGTGATGGGCGGGCGTGAGGTCATCGTCTGGCCCTCGCGTATGGTTCTACCGCTTGGCTTCGGCCTTGCCAGCCTCGCCGCGTTGCTGCGGGGGCTGCTGGTGCTGCGCGGGCAGCCTGTCACCCAGTCCGATCTCGATGGGGGCATGTCATGAGCAATCTCGTTATCGGCTGGATCGGTGTGGGCACCCTGTTCGGCCTGCTGGCCTTTCGGATGTCTATCGGGACGGCCCTTATGGCGGTGTCCTTCGTCGGCATCACCGTCATGTTCAACCTGCAAGCCGCGTTTGGCATCGTCAGCGCCATGCCCTTCAACTTGATCGGAGACTGGTCGCTAACAGCAATCCCGATGTTCCTCTTTATGGGGTTCATCGCCGCGAATACCGGACTTACCGCGGGCGCGTTTGACCTTTTGCGGGTGTTGCTGGCGCGGGTGCCTGGCGGTCTGGCCTCGGCCAGTGTCGGCGCTTGCGGGCTTTTCGCGGCTGCTTCCGGCTCTTCAATCGCGACCACCGCCGCGATGTCAAAGATCGCCGTGCCGGAGATGCTGAAAGCGAAGTATCACCCCTCGCTAGCCACCGGCGTCGTCGCAGCCTCGGGCACGCTTGGCTCTCTCATCCCGCCGTCGATCCTCATGGTGCTCTACGGCATTTTTACCGAGCAATCGATCGGCCAGCTTTTCATCGCGGGCGTCATTCCCGGTGTGCTCTCTGCGTTCGTGTATATGGCGATGATCACCGTTCGCGCCACAGTCACCCCCCAGCTGGCCCCGCCCGTTGTCGAACGGGTCGACCGGGCGCAAGTGCTGGGCCTGCTATGGTCCGTCTGGCCATTTCCTGTGCTGGTGCTCGGCGTATTGGGTGGCATTTTCGGTGGTTTCTTCACCCCGACAGAGGCCGGTGCAGTGGGCGCGTTCCTTGCCGCGACGGTTGCTTTGCTGCGCCGCTCGCTGACCCGCAAAGCGCTGGCCGAGGCGATCCGCCAGACGACGCTCGCGACCTCTTCGATTTTCTTTCTCTCCATCGGCGCAGTGATGTTCACCCGCTTCATGGGGCTGTCGGGCGTACCGCGCGCCCTAACGGATATGATGCTGTCGGTGTCGGACAATCAGATCGTGATCATCCTGATGATTGCCGCGCTTTTCGTTATCTTAGGCATGGTCATCGACTCCATCGGTCTGATCCTGTTGACACTACCGATCCTGCTACCGGTCCTCGAGGCCGCGGACATCAACCTCATTTGGTTCGGCATCATCTGCATCAAGCTTTTGGAGATTGGGCTGGTGACACCGCCGGTCGGCCTGAATCTTTATGTCCTGCACAGCGCGCTCTCGGGCGAGGTCAAGTTGCGCGACATCATCTCGGGCACAACATGGTTCATCGCCATGGACATTGTAACGCTTTTTATCCTGATCGCCTTTCCCGCGATCAGCCTGTTTCTGCCCTCACTCATGGCGCAGTAACGCTTTTTTCAACCGGAGGAGACGACAACATGAAACTCAATACATCCATACTGGCTCTCGCAGTCTGTGGCCTCGGCACTGTGGCCGCAGCCCAGAACGCGAACCATTTCTTTGCGGAACGCCATTCGATGGTGCGCGGCCCCTACGTGGAATTTGCCGAACGTGTGGCCGAAGAAACCAATGGGGAGGTGAATTTCACCGTCTTCGCTGGCGGCTCCCTGCTGCCGCCCGCCGCTTCACTGCAAGGCGTGCGCGATGGCGTGGCACAGGTGACCTATCACGCGGGCACCTACACCCCGTCCGAATTGCCTGTTGCGAACCTGATTGGCAACTTCGCCTTCTACAACACCGACCCAATGGTCATGGCCTTCGCTTCGACTGAGTTTGGCCTCACCAACGAAGCCGCCTTGGCCGAATGGAAAGAGAATGGCGTGGTCTTCGGCGGCGGCTACTCGACCTCTGAATACTATATGATGTGCAACACGCCGGTCGCCACCTATGAGGACATCCAAGGCAAACGCCTGCGCATGGCCGGGGGCGCCTGGTCGCGTTTTGCCGAACATGTAGGCGCCGTGCCCGTGTCGATCCCCTCAAGCGAGATGTACACCGGCCTCGATACAGGCTCGCTCGACTGCGCCGTGGCGGCCGCTGATGCCCTCGATTCCTTTTCGCTTTCCGATGTGGTCACGCATCTGAACATGCTGGCCGTCGGCAACTACTACGCCGGTTTCGAGTGGGGCTATAACCCGACGTTCTGGCAGGGGCTGTCGCAAGAGTCGCGCGACGTTTTGTTTGACCAAATGGCCTATTACTTGGCGCAGCACCGGGTTGAGTTCGACAAGGACGTCGACAAAGCGGTCTCTGCTGCGAAAGAAGGCGGTATGGAAGTCTTCGAGCCCGACCAAGCCCTTAAAGACGCGCTGGCAGAATTTGTCAAAGCGGACGAAGCCGTGCTGATCGAAAACGCCAAAAGCCGCGGGATCGAGAACCCCGAGGCGCTGCTGGAGGATTATAATCGCATCGTAGACCGCTGGGCCGAACTGCTGGCCGATGTGGATCACACCGATACCGATACGCTCGCGGCTCTGGCGAAGGCCGAAATCTATGACAAGCTGGACCGTGCAAACTACGGCATGAACTAAGCTCTAAAGCGTAGAAGGGTAGGGGCGCCGCAATGGTGCCCCTTATCCCGCCCGCATCGGCAACCAACGCCCGCGCGGCGCTTCGGTAACCAGCGCACGATCTTGTACCAATAGCTCACCCCGAGAGAGCACATGGCGCGGCATGCCTTTGACGGTTGTGCCTTCAAAGGGATTGTATCCTGTGTTGTCATGGAGATCATCGGCGCCGTAGGTATAAGAAGCCTCCGGGTCCCAGATTGCCAGATCGGCATCGAAGCCTTCGGCAATCGCGCCTTTGCCATCCAGACCAAATGCTCGCGCGGGCGCGGTGGCGGTCACTTTTGCGAATGCTTCGACATCCATGCGACCCTCGCTCACCATCGCATTGAACATCAGCGGCAAGCGCGTCTCCAGACCCGGCATCCCATTGGCGATTTGATTGAACGGCGCGTCTTTTCCATGGGCGAACTTACCGCTGGCGTCCATCCGGTAGGGCGCATGGTCTGAGGTGATGAGCTCAATCGTGCCATCGGCCATTGCCTCCCAAAGGGCGGCCTGATCCTCAGCACTGCGTTGCGGAGGGGAGCACATAAAGCGGGCCGGGTTCTCGCTGTCCAGAATATTCTCGGTCATGAAAAGGTAGTGCGGGCAGGTCTCGGCCTGCACCTTCACCCTACGCACGCGGGCCTGCCGGACGATCTCAGCCCCTTCGCGGGTTGAGACGTGAAAGATCATCACCCGCGCCCCGGTGAATTCTGCAAAACGGCACATCCGGTCGATCGCTTCGATCTCCGCCTCGCGCGGGTGGGAGGCGGCGTGGTATTTCGGGGTAGTCTTGCCCTCGGCCAGCAGCTTTTCGGTCATATGACCGATCAGCCCGTCATTCTCGGCGTGAAAACAGACGAGCGCGCCCGCATCTCGCGCCAGCGCAAGGATATCGAGAATGGATTTGTCGTCCTGACGAACCTTGGCGTAGGTGGTGAAAATCTTGATCGAACGGTGCCCTTCAGCGATCAATGCCGGAATATCTTCAGCAAGATTACCATTGCCCGTGTCGGCGACGATCATGTGAAAGGCGTGATCGATGATCGCACCTTTCTTGGCAAGCGCGGCATAGTCCCCCAAGACCTCACGCATCTTCTGGCCCGCGTGCTGCGCGGCGAATGAGACTGTGGTCGTCGTCCCGCCCATCGCGGCAGAGCGTGTCGCGGTGCGGAACGTATCGGCATTCGTCAACCCGGCGCCGGACATCTGCTCGATATGGCAATGGGTATCCACACCACCGGGCATCACTAGCAGGCCGCGCGCGTCGATTTCTGTCGGGGCAGAAGATGTGATGTTGCAGCTCAACTCACTGATTTTACCCTCCGCGATGGCGATGTCCTGAACCGCAACGCCTAAGGGCGTTACAACGGTCCCGCCGCGAATGACGGTGTCAATCTGTTTGCTTTGCATGGCAACCTCGACGATATGCAGTATCTGGGGTGGTGAAAATAATCATACCATGCGTATACCGTATGGTATACCGATAAAAGATATATCGCGGTGGAGGCGGGCTCTTGGCCCCGTGAGGAGGTAACATGACCGATAAAATCGAAACGCTCGGGGATGCCACCTTCAAGCGGCTGAAGGCGATGATCTTGGATGGTACTCTGGAGCCAGGCACGAGGCTGAGCGAAAAGAAGTTCGCCGACCATTTGGGCGTATCGCGCACACCAGTGCGAGAGGCAATCGGTCAGCTGGTCAGCGAAGGGCTTGCAAAGCGCAGTGCAGGTAGCGCGCCGGTAGTTTCGAGCGTGTCCTTGAATGAGATCATGGAGATCCTCCATGTGCGTAGCTTGCTGGAATGTGAGGCGGCACGCAAAGCTGCATCTTCGGGCAAGTCCACCGCAGAGCTGGGCGATATTCGCGTTAAAATGCATGGGTTTATAGATGGCCCCCGCCCCACAGCGGCAGAACATTCCGCCCTCGATATGCGGCTTCACTTCATCCTTGCCGAAATGGCTGGGTCCAATCTTTTGCTCGAGCTGATCGAGAGTCTAAAGGTCAAAACCGGCATGTATGATCAAGGTTCGATCCCCGATCGTCTGGTCCCGGGTTGTGAGGAGCATATCGCTTTGATCGACGCGGTCATTGCCGGGGAGCCCGAAGCTGCTAGCGCTGCGATGAAGCTGCATCTCAGCAATGTTCGAGAATCGATCATTTCGCACATTTATCACCCATTCTGACTCATCGCGAGGCCCCGTCGACCCAAAGGTGGTTGACTCAGCATTCCGTGTGTATACCGTATGGATACCAACTAGGAACGCAGTGGAGATTCCATGCAGGCGCAACGACCCAAAGGAGGTATCGTTCTCGCGATCACCTTTCAGTATTACCGCGATTTGCCGACAGCGATGCGCTTTTACGAGGACGTGCTGGGCCTGACGCTCGCCATTGATCAGGGTTGGTCCCAGATCTACCGGATCGATGGCCAAGCCCATGTTGGCCTCGTGGATGAAACCCGCGGCATGCAGAAATGGCAGGAGAAGAAGACCGTTCAGCTTTGCCTGCGCGTGCCGGATGTCGACGCTTGGTATGCTTGGGCCGAGGCCAACAAGGTCGCCGGGCTGACCAAGATGTTCGACAGTGATGAGCTGGGCATCCGCGCCTTCGCGATGAACGACCCCGAGGGCTATCAGATCGAGGTGCAGACCGCCCGTCCGGGCCACTGACGCCGATCATCCGTCGCCATAATGAATGAGGGTCCGCCAAGTGGCCCCGTCACCCATCCAACAGTGGAGAAGCTACCCATGAAATATCTCAGTGAAACCGCGCTGCGTGCCAGCGCCCTCGGTCTGGCCTTGATGGCCACGACGGCGGGCGCTGCATTGGCCGAGAAGTCGGTCACCATTGGCCTCACCGCGGACCCCAGCCACCTCTACCCGCTGGCGGGCGAGGAGTTGTCGTCCAACATCATGTATTACCACCTCTACGATCCGCTGGTGAAGCGCAGCGCCGATCTGTCCTTCGGGCCAGGCCTCGCGGAAAGCTGGGAGAATGTCGATGACACCACATGGCGCTTCAAGCTGCGCGAGGGAGTGAAATTCCACAACGGCAACGACTTCACTGCGGAGGACGTCGTTTACACGATCGAGAAGACGCGTGAGTCGATCCGCCCGGATCTCGTGGCCAACATCGCCTCGATCACTGCCGTCGATGACTTCACCGTCGAGATCAAGACGCCCAAGCCTTATGCGGTGCTGCCCAACGATCTGGCCGAATTGCTTATCCTCGACAGTGAATACACCGAAGCCACCGGCGAGGAGAAGATGGACCTCAAGCCGATGGGCACCGGCCCCTATATGCTGGGCGAGTGGATCAAGGAAGAGAAGCTGGTCCTCAACGCCTTCGACGGCTACTGGGCCGGCGAGCCAAAGATCGACACCGTGACCTTCCGCCCGATTACCAACCCCGCGACCCGCACAGCGGCGCTGCTGACCGGCGAGGTAGATGTGATCCAAGACCTCGCAGTGCGTGACGTGGACCGGGTCAAACGCGAAGAGGGTTTTGAGGTCGTCACCCGCCCGAGCCTGCTGAACGTCGTGCTGGCCATGGATACCCGGGAGAAATCCCCGACCATCGAAGGCGACAACCCGATGACCGACCAGCGGGTGCGAGAGGCCATCGCGCGGGCCATCGACACCGATGCGATCAACAAAATCGTCATGAACGGTCTGGCCACCCCAAGTGACCAATTCGTGCCGGAAAGCCACATCGGCTATGCCGACGGCATGAGCTTTCGCGAGATGTACCCGGTGGACATCGAGAAGGCGAAAGAGCTGATGGCCGAGGCGGGCTATGCCGACGGCTTCACAATGACGCTGGACGCAACCAACAACCGCTACGTCAACGACGCGCAGATCGCGCAGGCGCTGGCCTCGATGCTGGCCAAGATCAACATCGACCTGCAGCTGAACATCATGCCCAAGTCGAACTTCTGGGGCTACATCCGCGTGCCGACGGAGCAGTCTAGTTTTATCATGTCGGGCTGGGACGTGCCGGCGGGGGATGCGGGCTCCATGTATGGGGCGCTGTTCTACACCCGCGACAAGAAGGAAGGTTACGGGCAGGTCAACCGCGGTTCCTACTCCAACCCGGAGCTCGATGCGCTGGTCGACAAGGCCGACGCCACGCCCAGCATCGAGGAACGCGACCAGTACCTGCAGGAAGCCTCCAAGCTTCTGTTGAAGGACATCCCGATGATCCCCGTGCATTACGAGCAGGACATCTACGCCAAGCGTGACGGTGTGATGCTCGAGCCGCGCGTGGACAAGTTCATCTGGGCCTATGACATGGACGTGGCCGAGTAAGCCGCAGCCTCCGACCCCGACGGCCTGAGCTGCCGGGGTCTTTCTTCTCCTTGCCGAAAGACTGTAGCCGCCGATGTTCGGATATCTGCTCAAACGTCTGATCCAGATGACGCTTGTCCTCTGGATCGTCTCCGTGATCGTCTTCTTGATGATGAGTTTCACCGGCGATCCGGTGTTCATGGTCGTGCCGATCGACGCCACTGATGCCGAGATCGCGCAGGCGCGCCGCATCCTCGGGCTCGACCAGTCGCTGCTGGTGCAATACGGGCGCTTCATCACGAGCCTCGTGCAGGGCGATTTCGGCAATTCTTATGTCTTCCGCCAACCCGCGATGACGTTGATTTTGGAGCGTCTTCCCGCCACCGTTGAGATGGTGCTGGTTGCCATGGCGCTGGCGCTTGCGGTGGCCATTCCGCTCGGCGTCTATGCCGGCGCCAACCCGAACTCTCGCATCAGCCGGACGATCATGGCAGGCTCCCTTCTGGGTATCTCGCTGCCTGGTTTCTGGGTCGGAATGGTGCTGATCTTCCTCTTCGCCGTGCATTGGGGGATTTTTCCCTCATCGGGCCGGGGCGACACCGCTGAGATCTTCGGGCTGCGCATTAGCCTGCTGACCGCCGACGGCTGGCATCACATTATTCTTCCGGCAGTAACGCTTTCGCTCGCTACCATGGCGATCCTGCTGCGCATGACCCGCGCGGGCATGATGGAGGTTGGGCGGCAGGACTTCATGAAGTTTGCCCGCGCCAAGGGCGCCACACGCCGCGATGTGCTCTACAAACACGGGCTGAAAAACGCGCTCATTCCGGTCATCACCATCTTCGGCCTGCAACTCGGCGATCTCATCGCATTTGCCACGATCACCGAGACGATCTTTTCCTGGCCCGGCATGGGCAAGCTTTTGATCGACAGCATCTACCGCGCCGACCGCCCGGTGATCGTCGTCTACCTGATGCTGGTGGCGCTGATCTTCGTAGTGATCAATTTTCTCGTCGACATCGTCTACACGCTGATCGACCCGCGCATCACGTTGAAATGAGGGCGACGACATGACGGCATTCTCCCAATCCGAGTTTTTCTACAACTACCGCCACAGTTCCTCGGCGATGATTGGCAGCGCGCTGATGGCGTTTTTTGCTCTCGCCGTGCTGTTGGGCCCCTTCCTCGTGACGCAGAACCCCTACGACATCGCCGCGCTGAACCTTATGGACAGCTACAAGCCGCCCTTCTGGCTCGAGGGGGGCGATCCGCAGTTTTGGCTCGGCACCGACGGGCAAGGGCGCGATGTCTGGGCCTCGATCCTCTATGGCGCGCGAATTTCATTGTTTATCGGGCTGGTGGCCATGGTGGCCTCCTGCGTTATCGGCACGCTTTTGGGTCTGATCGCAGGGTTCTATGGCGGCATTGTCGACAGCGTCATCATGCGAATAGCTGACATCCAGCTCTCCTTCCCGTCGATCCTGATTGCGCTGTTCCTGATGTCCGCTGTGGGCACCGGCATCGACAAGGTGCTGATCGCGCTAACAGCCGTCGGCTGGGTCGTCTATGCTCGCACCGTGCGCGGCTCTACCCTGTCCGAAATCGAAAAGGAATACGTGCAGGCGGCCAAGGTCGCGGGTCTGCCGAACCACAAGATCATTCGCAAACATGTACTCCCCAACGTGCTGACACCGCTCATCGTCATCGCGACCATTCAAGTGGGCACCTTCGTCCTGATCGAGGCGTCGCTGTCGTTCCTCGGTGTGGGCGTGCCAATCACTCAGCCTTCACTGGGGCTGCTGATCAAAAACGGTTTCGACGTGCTGTTTTCGGGCCTCTGGTGGACCAGCGTCTTTCCCGGAGTTGCAATCATGATGTTGGTCTTCGGCATCAACCTCTTTGGCGATTTCCTGCGCGACGAACTAAACCCGAGGCTGAAATGATGCGCGATACGGTACAGCAGAAACTGCTCGAGGTCCGCGACCTCAGGACCCATTTTCACACTTTCGCAGGCACGGTGAAGGCCGTGAACGGCGTCAGCTTCGACATTGCGGCGGGCGAGGTCATGGGCCTCGTGGGCGAGAGTGGCGGCGGCAAGTCGGTCGTCGGCTTCTCGATCCTCGGGTTGATCGACAGCCCCGGCAAGATCGAGGGCGGGGAGATCCTGCTCAACGGCGAAGACCTCGTGAAGGCCGGTGAGGCGCGGCTGCGTGAGATCCGGGGGCGCGATATCTCAATGGTGTTTCAAGACCCGATGACCTCGCTCAACCCGCTGCATACGGTGGGCCGGCAGATGGACGAGGTGCTGCGTCTGCATAGCGACTTGGACACTGAGGCGCGTCACGCAGCCTGTGTCGAGATGCTGGAGAGCGTCGGCATCAGCCGCGCGGCGGAACGGCTCGAAGCTTATCCGCATCAGTTCTCGGGTGGCATGCGACAGCGCGTTGTCATCGCCATCGCTCTGCTGGCGCGGCCGCGGTTGATCATCGCAGATGAGCCGACCACCGCGCTTGACGTGACAATTCAAAGTCAGATCCTGAAACTGATGCGCCGCCAGATCGCCGAGAAGGGCTCCTCGATGATCCTCGTCACCCACGACCTCGCCGTGGTCTCCGAGATGGCCGACCATATCACCGTGCTTTATTGCGGAAATGTGGTGGAGCGCGGCCGCACCCGCGAGTTGATCGAGGCCCCGGCGCATCCCTACACGCGCGGGTTGATCGACAGTATTCCGGACCACAGCAACCGACACGAACGGCTAAAGCAGATCCCCGGCACCGTGCCGGATATTCGCAACCTGCCCCGGGGCTGCAATTTTCGCGAGCGCTGCCCGCGCGCGCAGGCCCTTTGTTCGGAGATTGAACCCGATCTGATGCCGCAGCGCGGCTCGCTATCGGCAGCCTGCCACTTTCCTCTCAGCCCCGGAGACACCGCATGACCGATGCCCCTGCACCGATGCTCGACGTGCGCAATCTTGAAATGCATTTTTCCTTGGGCGGTTCCGTCCTTGACCGACTGCGCTTTGGCAAGAAGGGCCCTCGGATCGACAAGCCTGTGGTCCGCGCTGTTAACGGGGTGAACTTCACCATCGAACGCGGTGAGATCATGGCGTTGGTTGGCGAGAGCGGCTGCGGCAAGTCGACCGTCGCCAAGACCATCGCGCGCATCTACAAACCCACGGGCGGCGCATTGCGCATTGATGGTGAGGACGTGGCCGAGCATGACTTCGCGCAGATGTTGCCCGTCCGTGCCAAGATGCAGATGATCTTCCAGGATCCCTATGCCTCGCTCAACCCGCGCCAGAAAGTGCGCGACATCGTGGCTGAACCGCTGCTGCAGCAGACCAAGACCGCCGCCGAACGGCGCGAGGTGCCGAAGAAGATTGAAGCGCTTCTGGCGAAGGTCGGCCTCAATGCCGAACACGCAGGGCGCTACCCACACCAGTTCTCCGGCGGCCAGCGTCAGCGCATCGGCATCGCGCGGGCGCTTTCGGTCACCCCGGGGCTGATCGTCGCGGACGAGCCTGTCTCCGCGCTCGACGTCTCGATCCAGGCGCAGATCCTGAACCTGATGAAGGACCTGCGCGACGAGTTCGGTCTCGCCTATCTCTTCATCAGCCATGACCTCTCGGTCGTGCATCACATCGCCGACAAGATCGGCGTCATGTACCTCGGTTTCATGGTCGAGAACGCCCCCCGCGACGTGCTGTTCTCGCGGCCGCGTCACCCCTATACACGCGCCCTTCTCTCGGCTGCACCCAGCATCAATGAAAAGCGGGATAAAGAGGAAATCGAGCTTACGGGCGAGGTGCCCTCGGCGCTATCGCTGCCCTCGGGTTGCTGCTTCCGCACCCGCTGTCCTTTTGCTTGGGACCGTTGCGCCGCCGAACGGCCTGCCCTGCGTGGTGTCGGCGACGGCCAGACCGTTGCTTGCCACTTGATTGATGAGCCGGAAAGGGATGTCGTATGACTCTGATCGCACAGGCCCGGCTGGGCCTTCACGACCCGCATGACTGTACCGACGCCAATGACGAGCTGACAGTGCTGCACGCGATCTACGACACGCTGGTGAAACGCGACGGGCAGGGGTTTGTCCCGGCACTGGCGCGGGACTGGGAAGTGTCGGAAGACGCAACAGTCTGGACCTTCACGCTTCAGCCAGACGTGACCTTCCACGACGGCACCCCCTGCGACGCGGAGGCGGTGGCCGCCTCGGTCAATCGCATGGCGCGGGAGGACAAGGGCTATACCTTAGGCGCGCCGGCGGTCTGGCGGCAGTTTCTGGGCGGGGCCAAGCTGAAGGTTCTGACCCCGACGCGGCTTCGCGTCACGCTGACCGCGCCGATGGCCGATCTTCTGGATGTGTTGGAGCAGGGGTTCATCGTGGCACCTTCGGCCTTCGCAGCGCTCGATGCGGGCGATTACAGCGTTCAGATTGGGAGCGGGTCCTACCGGGTCACCGAGATGACGCCCGAGCGCATCAGTGCCGTGCGGGTGGCGGGGCATTTCTCCGGCAGCCCGGCGAATGAGACTGTCACATGGCTGCTGGAAGCTGATGCCGCCAAGCGTCAGGCGATGCTGGCGGAGGGCAGGGTGCAGGTCGCCAATGGCCTCGACTTCGCGGCCTCGCGCAGCCTTGGCACCATGCGGCATGAATTCCTGTCGCCGGTCGCGATCATCTACCTGCTGAATGCCGCACGCGGCCCGCTGGCTGATGCCCGCGTCCGCCGGGCGCTGAGCCTTGCCGTCGACCGCGAGGCCTTCATCCAAACAGTGATGCATGGCGCCGCGCGTCCCTTGCGCGGTTTCGTTAGCCCGAACCATTTCGGCGCCGGGACGGGGCAGGGCGCGCAGATGGACCGTGACACCGCCCGCACCCTTCTGGCCGAGGCGGGGCATGGTGAGGGCTTGACGCTCGACGTCGATTGTCCGACGCGCCTGCCGGACGAGGCCGAGCGGCTGACCGCCGCCCTTGGTGAGCAGCTGAAGGAGGTGGGGATCACCCTCAACGTCCACATTCACCCCGAGCGCGAAGACTACGCCCACATGGTCCGCCGAAAGGAAATCGGCGACCTCTGCGTCTTCGATAGCAGCCCGATGAGCACCTACCGCGTGCTTTACGAGAAGATCGACAGCCGCGTGGCGGGCTCGTGGTGGCAGGGCTATGCCAACCCGAAGATCGAGGCGCTGATCGACCGCGGCCGGGTGATGCCCGACCGCGCCGCCCGGGCGCAGGTCTGGCAAGAGGCCTACAGCCTGCTGCAGGAAGACCCGGCGTGGCTCACGCTCTACAACCCGCTGCGGGTGATCGGCATCGCGGGGGAGCATCCCTATTTCGCCATGCCTGCCGACGGCGTGATCGACGTGACGCAGCTGCCGCATCTGCAGGAGGTGGCCCATGCAAGCTGACACGCTCCTCACCGGCGGCTGCGTCATCACAATGGACCCCGCCAGCCGGGTGATCGGGGCGGGGGCCGTCGCAGTCCAAGAGGGCAAGATCGTAGCAATCGGCAGCGCCGCGGAGCTGACCGAACAGGTCGAAGCCACGGAGGTGATCGACTGCACCGGCCATGTCGTCTTTCCGGGGCTCGTGGATGTGCATGCCCACGCCGGCCATGGTCTGATTAAGACCATGGGCATGCACGCAGGCGATCGTTGGGAGGCAATCTGCGGCGTGGTCTATACCCAGATCTCGCCCCCCGATTTCTGGCGTGCCGAAGCGCGGCTGGCGGCCCTCGAGCGGCTGCGCTTCGGCGTGACCACCGGCGTGTCGCTTTTGGGCGGCGGGGACACGATCATGCGCAGCGATGATCCCGCCTATGCGGCGGCACACTGCGAGGGCGTGCTGGAGGTCGGCACCCGCAGCGTCGTGGCCATCGGCCCCACCCGCGCGCCACACCCGCTGACCTATGCCGACTGGGAGACCAACGAGAGGCGGCCCTATCCGATCAGCTTCGAGCAGCAGTTCGACACCGCGAAAGCCGTGGCCGAGGACTGGCACGACACCCACGCGGGCCGGATCAACATCGCCATGCTCTACCCCGTACTGCGCGACGAGCATGAACGCGATATGGCCCCCGGAAATTACGCCGCTGCCTGCGCGCAGACCCAAGCCGTGCAGGCCCACGCCCGCGACAAGGGGCTGGTGTTCACCCAGGACGGGCACTGGCGCGGCTCGATCCGTCGGGCCAAGGAACTGGGGACACTGGGGCCGAACGCGCTCTTGTCGCATTGCATCGACCTGCACGACGACGAGATGATCGCGGCGGCCGAGACCGGCACCAAGATCGCGCATAACCCCTCGGCCAATGCCTCGATCTCGGGCCGCTGCCCGGCGGTCGAGATGATGGACATGGGCGTTTGCGTTGGCCTCGGCTCGGACGCCACCGCGCCGGACCGCTCGGGCGACATGTTCCGGCACATGCAGCAGGCGATGCATTACCACCGCCGCCATTTCCGCGACGCCGAGGTGCTGCCGATCGGCAAGGTGCTGGCGATGTGCACCATCGACGGGGCGCGCGCGCTCGGGATGGAAGATCGCATCGGCTCGCTCGAGGTCGGCAAAGAGGCCGATATCGTGACCATGGATCTGGCCCGCCCGCATCTGCAGCCCGGCAACATGGCGGTGCACAGGCTGGTCTGTTTCGCCAACGGCAACGACGTGAGCAACGTGATGGTGGGCGGCGAAATGGTGCTGCGCGATGCCCGCGCCACACGGCTCGACGAGGCGGCGGCATTGCGCGAGGCTGCCGCGCAGGCGGAGCTCATGATCGACCGCCTCGCCGGCGCAGCGGACCTCGCGCTGCCCGCGAATTTCTGGGGCAGAGCCCCGAACGGCAGGGAAGGCCAGCTATGACCATCTACATCGTCAACCCCAACAGCAGCCAGCATGTCACTGATGGCATCGACCGCGCGGTTGACCCGATGCGGGCGGCCTCGCCCGTGCCCATAGTGGCGCGAACCCTCGCCGAAGGCCCCCCGGGGATCGAAACGCAGGCCCATGTCGACGGTGTCGTCGACCCGATGCTGGCGCATTCCGCGGCGCTTGAGGATCAGGCCAGCGCCTTTGTCGTCGCCTGTTTCTCGGACCCCGGGCTTGCTGCCCTGCGCGAGCAATCCGAGCGGCCCGTCCTGGGCATCGCGGAAGCGGCGGTGCTGACGGCGATGACGCTGGGCCAGCGCTTCGGCATCATCTCGATCCTGCGCCGCTCGATCCCGCGGCACATGCGCTACCTCGGGGCCATGGGGGTGATGGACCGGCTCGCGGGAGACGAGCCGCTGGAGCTGGGCGTGCTGGAACTCGCCGACGAGACCCGCACCGTCGAGCGGCTGAAGACCGTCGGCACCTCGTTGCGCGATGGCGCGGGGGCGGATGTGTTGATCCTCGGCTGCGCCGGGATGACTGCCTTTCGCGGTGAGCTTGAAACAACCCTCGGCGTGCCCATCATCGAGCCCTGTCAGGCGGCCACCGCCATGGCGATCGGCCGGGTCGCCCTGCAACAGACAAGATAGGAGAGAACATGTCCGCAATGACAGCAGAGGCGAAAGGCGTCTTCGTCATCGCCGTGACCCCCTTTCACCCCGATGGCCGTATCGACATGGAAAGCTGCGACCGCATGGTCGATTTCTATCTCGACGTGGGGGCCACTGGCCTGACGGTCTTGGGGATGATGGGCGAGGCCCCGAAGCTCACGGTCGAGGAATCGCAAGAGGTCGTCGCCCGCATCCTGAAACGAGTCGATGGCCGGGTGCCGGTGGTCGTGGGCGTCTCCGCCCCCGGGTTTGCGCAGATTGACACGCTCACCCGTGCGGTGATGGAGCTTGGCACCGCCGGTGTCATGGTGGCCCCGCCGGGAAGCCTGCGTACCGACGATCAGATCGTGAATTATTACCAGCAGGTAGCCGAAGTGTTGGGCGACGTGCCCTTCGTACTGCAGGACTTCCCACTCGTGACCGGCGTGCAGATCGCGCCCAAGGTGATCGCCCGGATCGTCAATGAACTGCCCACCTGCGTCTGCCTAAAACATGAGGATTGGCCGGGGCTGGAGAAAATCTCCGCCCTGCGCGCCGACGGCATGCTGGAGCGTCCGCTGTCGATCCTCTGCGGCAACGGCGGGCTGTTCCTGCCCGAGGAGATGGGCCGCGGCGCAGATGGCGCCATGACCGGCTTCGCCTATCCGGAGATGATGGTGCAGGTGGTCGACCTGTGCAGTCGCGGCGAGACAGGGCGCGCGCAGGACATATTCGACGCCTACCTGCCGCTCGCGCGGTTCGAGCAGCAGCCGGGGCTTGGGCTGGCGATCCGGAAATACACACTCGCAAAGCGCGGCATCATCGCCCATGACGCTCAGCGCCGCCCCGGGGTCGCGCTGAGCGAAACCACCCGCGCCGAGGTCGACCGGCTGATCGCGCGACAGGAAAAACGATTGAAGGAATTGAACTGATGGACCTCGAACTGAACGGCAAACGCGCGCTTGTACTGGGGGCCAGCCGGGGTCTCGGCATGGCGATTGCCAAAACCCTGGCCGCCGAGGGCGCGACCGTCTTTGCCGCCGCGCGCAGCCGCGACAAGATCGCCGATTGGGCGAAAGGCATGGATAACGTGCATCCGGTGCAATGCGACCTGTCGGATCTGGCCCAAGTCGACGCGCTGGCCGATCAACTGCTGTCGGACGGCGGCGCGGACATCATCGTCAACAATGGCGGCGGCCCGCCCCCCGGCACCGCGCAAGCGGCCGAGCGCGGCCAGTGGCTTACGCATTTCGAGGCGATGGCAGCCAACCTGTTCCACCTCAACACGCGACTTCTGCCCGAAATGAAGGCGCGCGGCTGGGGCCGGATCATCTCGATCACCTCCTCGGGCGTTGAGCAGCCGATTCCGAACCTCGCGCTCAGCAACGGCATCCGCTCGGCGGTGGTGGGCTGGTCGAAGACGCTGGCAAACGAGGTCGCCGGCGACGGCATCACCGTCAACGTGGTCATGCCAGGGCGCATCCACACGCAGCGGGTGGTCGAGCTTGACGCCGCCGCTGCTAAGCGCACCGACAACGACGTGGCCGAGGTTGCCGCCAAGTCCCGCGCCACGATCCCAACGGGGCGCTACGGCAAGCCCGAGGAATTCGCCGACGTGGTGACCTTCCTCGCCTCGGCCCGGGCGGGCTACGTCACCGGGTCGCGCATCCGCATCGACGGCGGGTCGATCAAAGGGGTTTGATCAGAATCGACCAACGAGAGCAAAGCCGCCAAGAGGGTCCTTAGGAAGCAATGGTTGCTAAAAAAAGTGTGACCACCCGAGGCCTGTTCGCATCAAAAGGGGCCTGTCAAGCGCGCGCAGCGGTAAGCCTTCGCGCTAGTCAGGCCGTCGTCAACATCTCGCTACTTGCGCGCGCACCTGTACATCGACCTCAGCGCGCGATTGAGAAGAGAAGGCTTACTTTAATGTGGCAAGATATCTGCCATAGTCATTCTTGGTGAACATCTCGGCGCGCTCTGCGAGGGCCGCTTCGCTAATCCAACCATTTTTAAAGGCGATCTCTTCTAGACAACCGGTTTGCAAACCCTGCCGCTCGGTCAGCGTGCGGACAAAATTCCCCGCGTCCAACAGGCTGCCATGGGTGCCGGTATCCAACCAAGCATAGCCGCGGCCCATGCGCTCGACCTGCAGTTTGCCCGCTTGTAGATACATCCCAAGCAGCGAGGTGATTTCTAATTCGCCCCGCGCCGATGGCTGAACCTCTGCGGCATGTTTCGGGGCATCTCCGTCAAGGAAATAGAGACCTGTCACGGCGTAGTTCGAAGGCGGCACATCAGGTTTTTCGATGATCTCTTTGGCTTTGCCATCCGCATCAAAGCCGAAGACGCCGTAACGTTTTGGGTCAGAGACGTGATAGCCAAACACCGTGCCCCCTTCGATGCGCGCATCTGCGGCGGCCAGCATATCCGGCAGCCCATGGCCGAAAAATATGTTGTCACCGAGCACCATGGCCGAAGGCGCACTGGCAAGAAAGTCTTTGGCCAGCAGATAGGCTTGGGCCAGACCATCGGGGTTTTCCTGCACGATGTAGGAAAGGTTGATCCCCCATTGGCTGCCGTCGCCCAACGTCCGGATGAACTGCTCTTGATCCTGCGGCGTGGTGATCATGGCGATGTCACGGATGCCCCCGAGCATGAGAACCGAGAGCGGGTAGTAGATCATCGGCTTGTCGTAGATTGGCAGCAGTTGCTTCGAAATCCCCATGGTGATCGGGTAGAGCCGCGTGCCAGTTCCCCCAGCGAGAATAATGCCTTTGCGGTTGCTCATGATCGGGCTCCAAGGTCTTTAAGTATATCTGTAAGTGTCTCACGCCAATCGGAGCGTGGGATGCCAAAGACAGTCTGTGTGGCGCGACAATCCAACCGAGAATTCAGCGGCCTCTGGGTTTGAGTCGAATACTCGGAAGAGGGGATGTCTATTACCGTGCAATTAAGCTTTGACTGCGCGAAAATTTCGCGAGCAAAATCCGCCCAACTGACATCCGGTGTGCCGGAGAAATGATAGGTGCCGCTTTTGTTCGGATCGTCTATCAGTTGCCGCGCAATGGCATGACAAGCCGCCGCGATCTCGGTAGCTCCGGTGGGGCCGCCGATTTGGTCGGAGACAATGTTGAGGGTGTCGCGCTCTGCCCCTAGACTCAGCATGGTTTTGACGAAGTTCGACCCATGGACCGAAACTACCCAAGAGGTGCGCAGGATCGCATAGGTGCCGTCCGCCGCACGTACCGCCTGCTCTCCGGCAAGTTTGCTGCGACCATAAGCGCCCAGTGGTGCGGTTGGATCATCCGGTTGCCACGGCGCGGTACCACTGCCCTTAAAGACATAATCGGAAGAGATTTGCACAAAGGGAACGCCTAGGTCTGCGCAAGCGCGAGCCATTGCGCCGGGGGCCGCGCCGTTAATCGTGGTGGCATGAGCCTCTTCTTCCTCCGCCTGATCTACCGCCGTGTAAGCGGCGGCATTGATCACAGCCTCGGGGCGTTTGCTGCAAATCAGAGCGGCACATGCCTCCGGGTCTTCGAGATCAGCGGCGTCGCGTCCAATGCATTCTATGCCCTTCAAGGCAGCGAGTTCGCGGGCGACCTGACCGGTTCTACCGAGGACAAGAATAGTCATGCGTTCACCCTCTGATGCCAAGGCGCTGACCTACACCATTGCGGTTCTGCAGCGCGCGCCACCAGTCTTCGTTGTCGAGATACCATTGCACGGTCCGCTTCAGCCCCTCTTCGATCGTCACCGAAGGGCACCAGCCTAGTTCATCCTGAATACGGCTTGAATCGATAGCATAGCGTAAATCATGACCCGCACGATCCTGCACAAATGTGATCTGTTCGGCATAGGGTGTGTCTTTAGGGCGCTTTCGGTCGAGAATGCTGCAAATGGTCTTCACAAGATCTATATTGCGCGCCTCATTCCCACCCCCGATGTTATAAGTGCGCCCCAATGTGCCTTCTTCCAGCACCAAGAGCAAAGCGTCGGCGTGATCTTCGACGTAAAGCCAGTCGCGTACGTTCAGCCCTTGGCCGTAAACGGGGATCGGCTTGCCGGCCAAAGCGTTCAAGATCACCACCGGCACCAGTTTCTCGGGAAAGTGAAAAGGACCGTAGTTGTTGGAGCAATTGGTCAACACGACCGGCAAGCCATAGGTTTCATGCCATGCGCGGACCAGATGGTCACTCGAGGCCTTAGAGGCAGAGTAGGGCGAGCGCGGGTCATAAGGCGTCTCTTCGGTAAACATGCCCTCTGCACCAAGCGAGCCGTAGACCTCATCTGTCGAAACGTGGTGAAAGCGAAACTCTTTCGGCCTGGCATTGGCCATCCAGTAGCTCCTCGAGGCTTCCAGCATGTTGTAGGTACCGTTGATATTGGTCTCGATGAAATCCCCGGGCTCGTCGATAGACCGATCTACATGGCTTTCCGCGGCCAGATGAATCACGGCATTGGGCTTATATGCGGCAAAGATACGATCCAACACGGCGCGGTCGCGTATGTCGGCATGCTCAAAGGCATAAAGCGGGTCATTCGCCACGCTAGCAAGGTTTTCAAGACAGCCCGCATATGTCAGCGCATCAAGGTTGATGACCTCATGCCCCCGAGCCACCGCCAACCGGACTACCGCCGAACCGATAAAGCCAGCGCCGCCCGTCACAAGTATCTTCATGCCGACTTTCCGTAGGTAAATGGGCTGTCGAAAGCCGCCCAATGCGCGCCTTCGCCATCCTTTCCTGAGAGGGTAGGCTCCCCGGATATGCCCCAATCAATCCCAATATCGGGGTCATCAAAACGGACCGTCCCATCACACTCGGGGGCGTAGTAGTCGGTGCATTTGTAAATGATCTCCGTATTAGGGGCACGCGTGACAAAGCCATGTAGGAACCCCTTGGGGATCAGCAATTGCAACCCGTTCTCGGCGGTCAAGTTATAGCCTACCCATTGGCCATAGGTTGGGCTGCCTTTGCGAATATCCACCGCCACATCAAATAGTGCCCCTTGGCCGCAGCGCACCAGTTTGTCCTGAGCATGGGGCGGAGCCTGAAAATGCAGCCCGCGCACGGTGTCAACGGCGGTAGAGACTGAATGATTGTCCTGCACAAAGTCTAACGCGATCCCATGTTCCGCCAGTGTCTTGCGGTTCCAGCTTTCGGAAAAGAATCCTCGTGCATCGCCGAACCTCGTGGGTTTTAACAAGAGGACCCCCGGTAGGTCGCTGTAGCTTACTTGCATCTTGGCTAGTTCCTTGAAGGCTTCTTGTTTTTCTTAGCAAGCAACAGGAGCGTTGTCATGTGAAGGAAGGGAGGGACTTTCGCTAGAACCATTAAAATAGAGCCCGTTTGAGGCAATGATGCTAACTGAAACCCACTTTACTCAGAAAATAGCCTCTGCAATTTGCTGGTTGTGGCGCCATGCCTGTATAGAAAATAGAACTGGTGTCTCGCCTTCCAGACAGCGCATATTTGAAAAGTGGCATACATGACTAAGACAGCCCTGACCCACCTGCAGCGCCTCCTTTTCCGATGCTGCATGGCAATACCACGTAGAAATTTGAAGACATGTATGCATATTGGGATCGTGCGGTGAAAGAGGCCGGGATGTAGTTGCCGATGCATGGGAGCCCCGAAGTGGAAGCACGGCGATCTGCACATTCGGACACGGCGCGCTGTGTACCGACTTGTAAAAGCCGGAAGGACTGAAGTAAGCGCTCTAAAACATAGCGTGGACGTATCATTGGGGGTGCACGCCGTGACTATGCCGGGGCAATGATTGGTGAGCTGAACAATCATGATCGTGCAATCGTATCTGGACTTGTCACGCTTTCGTGCCACCCCTCGTGCTCGTTTAAGCCACCTTTCGTTCGAAAGCGACCGGACTTTTACGGACCAGTGCTGAGTGACAGCGTCGCGGGTTATAGAATCCATTGATGTATTCGAGGACGGCCATCTCCAATTTGCGCCGTGTCTTTCAGGGATGCCGCCAGATCAGTTCAGCCTTGATGGACTTGAAGAAGGTCTCGACGGCGGCGATCATGCGGTCGCGCCTGTCCCTAGTCTCGAGGGGGGGGGGGG
>TARA_R110002049_G_scaffold94438_1_pt1 | contig 36840 bp, 30 predicted proteins | sample TARA_R110002049 | Tara Oceans TARA_R110002049 (sample SAMEA4396941) | marine metagenome | biome: Polar Biome; feature: [SRF] surface water layer (ENVO:00010504); material: water (ENVO:00002006), including particulate matter (ENVO:01000060) such as... | depth 5 m
ATTATGTCTTAACTGGGGTAGTCGAATCCATTAAACCACGTCAATATGCGGTTGTAAGTGCATAGCTTAATTGGTGCGTGAGCGTTAGTACTAAACGTTAATCACAGTAAGAACAGAAATTCCTCCTCATGCTTTATTCGTCTGGTGCTTCTAATGTAAACACTAAATGTTTGCGCATATTTTTTAAAATAACGCCTTTTTTAAGCATTGCTCCGCTCAAGCGTTTTTGCCATTTTAATAAATCTGGTTTTGCAGTCTCTAAAGCTTGCTCGTTTTCGAACTGAAAGCACAGCAGTAGTGAACTTGGAAATAAGTGATATTCAACGTCAAACCAGCATTGCAGCATACCAGAAAGTTCAGCGCGGCATTGTTCTTCTAGTTTGTTGGCAATATTAAGTACAAGTGCTTGCTGCTTTATTTGTACAGCGGAGAGTTTCTTCATTATTAAAATCCAAGTTAGCGGCTAAAAATTCAGCCGGAATAGGGGGCATTATACGCAAGCTTATAGGCAGGCAACAACATTGAAAGGGAGTTAATGTTTAACATGGTGTTTCAGGAATTAGCTGCCTATTTATCCTTTGCAGATGGAGCATATAAAACAATCTACCAAGATGAAAAACCGCGGGTTATTGATCTCACTCCATTTTACTTATCATTGCTAGTCAGTTAATTTGACTACAAATATTTTATATTGCACAAGTCGCCGGTTTAGGTTTAGCACTAAGCACTGATATAAATGCGGCGTTCGCGTTACGACCTCATACAGAACTTGCACTAGGCCTCAATTGTCTGTGGTAGGTGTATCAGTATTTTGCTAAACTCCAAAAAAATATATTCGCCATTTTATGGTGAGTAACCCAATACAGTATGGAAATAAAATGAAAATTACCGATAAAACCGTTGTTCAGTTTCACTACACACTTAAAGATGAAGCAGGCGTTGAGCTTGAAAACTCACATGCTGGCGATCCGCTAGCTTACCTGCATGGTTATAAAAATATGCTGGTCGGTTTAGAAAACGCTTTAGCGGGTAAAGAAACTGGCGAAAAGTTTTCGGTGACGTTACAACCTGAAGATGCTTACGGTGAGCGCAAAGAAGATGCGATTCAGCGAGTGCCAGTAAAACATTTACAAGGTTTGCCAACACCAAGCGCAAAATGGAAAGCAGGCATGACTGCCGTCGTGAATACTGAAGGTGGTCAACGTCAAGTGACTGTTGTTAAAGCCGGTAAATTCATGATCACCGTTGACATTAACCCGCCACTAGCCGGTAAAGTTTTAACTTTTGATATCGAAGTTACTGATGTACGTGCTGCAACGGCAGAAGAAGTTGAGCATGGTCACGCCCACGGTGTTGGTGGTCATCACCACTAAGCAAGTCATTGCACTTTCTCTATTAAACCGGCGCTATGCCGGTTTTTTATCTCCAGAAAATAGTGATTTTTGTTGATTTATGCTTTTCAGTTCATTTGTTTTTATGGTTGTTTAGCTGAATAAACTTTCTGTTTATCGCATTCACTTTCTTATTCCTTTATCGTACTGTTATGGTGAGTTATACATTTAGGTCATTAAAATAACAATAAGGTCGATAATATGTTTACATCATTAAAGTCAACTGTCACCACCATAGCGTTAGTCGTAAGTTCAGTGTTGTCTCAATCAGTATGGGCTGAAACTTCAGTTATTCATGCCGGAGAGTTATTGGTTATTGCGGGTCAAGCGCCGTTAAAAAATCAAACCTTAGTGATCACTGATGGTAAAGTGTCGGCGGTTAAATCTGGCTTTATTGCCGCTAATACATTTGCTGATGACGCTAAACTTATTGATTTGTCATCGAGTTTTGTGATGTCAGGGCTGATGGATATGCATGTGCATTTGCAAGGTGAATTAGGGCCAAATAATGATAGTGAAATGGTTAATTTATCTGATGCCGATACGTTAATGAAAAGCGCTTATTTTGCTAAAAAAACCTTAATGGCGGGTTTTACCACAGTACGCGATTTAGGCAGTAGTGCAGAGCAAATGTTCGCCCTACGTGATGGTGTTAAACGGGGTTGGGTAACTGGACCAACGATTATTGCTGCCGGTTCAAGTGTCGCGGTTACTGGCGGACATGGTGATGTTGATGGTATGGCGCCTGACCTAATGGAACTGCATACCGCAAAAACCGTTTGTGATGGACCGTATGACTGTCGACGAGCAACACGACACGCTATTAAGTTTGGTGCTGATGTGATCAAAATTACCTCTACCGGTGGCGTATTATCAGATACTGATACAGGTACTGGTCAGCAAATGGCTGATGATGAAATTAAAGAAGTTGTTGATACTGCCCATGCACTTGGTCGTAAAGTAGCGAGCCATGCCCATGCCGCAGCGGGTATTAATGCCGCATTGCGCGCCGGAGTTGATAGCATTGAGCATAAATTTAATATGAAAAGTTAAATAGTATACTTCAACAAAATGTAGATAGAATGCATTATCCTCAATGTTTTATGTGTACCGTTTAAAATTAGGGCTTTTTAGATATATAGTACACTTTCTTAACTCATCATATATGCACTTGATAGGTCACTCTATATCCCATAGTTAATTAAATGGGTCACAAATTAGAATTATAATATAGCGATAACTTTACTAAGTTCACATTAGAGCTTCGGCATCTTCTTAGTTAAAATTTCTATTCATCAAAAGCCGCAATTAAGGTTGCATTATCAGTACATTGTCGAATTTTAAATATTTCTTTTAGGCTAAAAGAGTTCGTTCTCATTAATAAAAACTCAGCACATGATACCTCTGCAATATGAGGAAAGTTAGAAGTTTCGAATAACTCTCCTTGTTTAGTTAGGAAAACATCCTTACCGCATAACTCTAGTTCCAATGTTATCAGAAACTGTCCAATCTGAAATCTATTCGTTTTGTCGTTGACGACCTTACCTGTAAGAAATTTAACGTCACCAGTCTTATTTGATGGTACAGATATCAAAACTGCATCGTCTAAATATGTTCTTTTCATAATTATTAATCTCGACATTCGTATTTATTAATGTAAAAAATATATAATGAAGTTATATTTTAGTCCCTGTTTTGGTGACAAGATAGCATGTCACTATAATCGGGACAATGATAAAATCAATAAATACTGAAAAGTACCAAAAGCTATTAAATTGGCTGAAGGAAGAAAGACTTAATAAAGGTTTATCTGTGAGAGAACTCGCCTTGATAATAGACGAACCATTTCAATTCGTTAGTAAAATTGAAACAGCTCAAAGAAAATTGAACATTCATGAGTATGTGCAATATTGTAAAGCTTTAGGTTTAGATCCTGCGGAGGGACTAGTAATATTTACTAAATAACTATTTATAAAAAACAGTTTCTCTCAAACTCAGCTTCTTTATACTAACTTTAATGATCACTTTCCGCGAAAATACGTAGTTGGTATGTACCTATTGCTGCTGTCTGCTCTAAGCTCAAAGGCGACAGTGATATTTTGATAACTACAGACTTCTGAGCTTGAAGCGTTTATACAATTGCGAAACCATTGGCCTAACCAAAGATACATCTGAAACAAGCACCTTGTGGACGCTTGAGATAAACTAAATCGCCACCGTGGTTAATCATTATCTGCCTTGAGAGACTCAACCCTATACCGGACCCGTGCTGCTTAGTGGTGAAAAATGGCACAAAAATCATATCGATAACATGCCCTACTATACCAGTACCGTTGTCCGCTACTTCTATATAGAATTGTTGTGCACTATTATATCCGACTGTTAGGCTGATTCTCCTTTGTGCAAGGTTATTTGCATCTCGGTCTCTTTGCTGCCCATTATCTACAGTGATCGATTCTATAGCATTTTTTATTAAATTAATGAGTACTTGTTCAACTTGACCTTTATCTAGCATCACTAATTGCTGATTTTGAATTTTAATATCAAGAGAAATATTATTTACAGCTAATTGTTGCTGATGAAAGATACCTATACGTTCTAAAATAGGCGTTATATTTGTAGGAGTTAATGTGGGTAAAGGTAAGCTACTTATCTTTTTAAATCTGGAAATAAATTCGCCTAAATAATCAGTACGTGAAGCTAAGGTTGCTAAGGCTAAATGTAAATCTTGTTTATTTTCTTTATCACTAAAACACAATTTTTCCGGCATAAGCCCCTGACAGGTTTGTGCAAGAGAAGCTAAGGGCGTAATAGTATTGGCCACTTCATGAGTAAGTACGCAAGTTAAGCGTTTATACGCTTGTTGTTCTTTATTAAGCAATCGCTCATGAATAGATTGTAAGGTAACAATTTTACGCTCTTTTCCTTGAATTTCAGCAATACTTACTTGCAGTGTTAAAGTATCTTGTTGTTCGCCATTTTGCCATTGAACAGTGCTATGTAAATCCTTATTCGTATCTAAAATCATAATGCCAATGTGATTCAGCTTCTTAATATCATTGACACTTTCTCCAAGTAGCCTAGCAACCGCAGGGTTAGATTCAATTATTTTTCCTTGTGAGTCACACACCATAACAGCAAGATTTACATGCACTAAAAGTGTCTTAAAAAATTCACTTTGTTGTTCCGCATAGATCCTTGAAGCCTGCATTTGCTGTTTAACTTCATCAAAATGTTTTCGCATTGGATGTTCGGTACTAAACCCCAACGTATTATCACCATTTGCGAGCGATCTTATTATTTGTATTATTTGTCTGTCTTGACGTTTGAATAATGAAAATAAAGAGGCTAATAGTGATACAGTGACAATTAGTAATAATAGCCAAACTGCTGACACGCCTTTAGTTATAAAAAGACTGTTTAGCAGTGTAACGGCAGTGATTAATGCAACAAGGTTAATAGCCAATAACAATTGAAGACGATTAGTTAAAATATTCATATTAAAGATCGTACTTCTCTAAACGTCGATACATTGCGCCTCGCGTTAAACCAAGTGCTTTAGCAGCTTTAGTCACATTTCCTTGGTGGTGTTTTAAGGCTGCACGAACAGTGCGCTGCTCTACCACCTCTAAATTAAAAGTATCATCATTATTACTGTCAGTATCAGTCGGTAATTGAATTAGCGTTGGGGCAGTATTAGCATTAATCACTGATCGAATATCAACTATATTTGTATCACTTAAAATAACAGAGCGCTCTATAACATGAGCTAGTTCACGTACATTACCTGGCCAACTATACTGGCAGAGTACCTGCACATCTTCAGGTGCTATACTTACTGTTCTTTTATATTTATGGTTAAAGTGTTCAAGGTAATATTCTGCAAGCAATAATATATCATCAACACGATCTCGTAATGGCGGTAAGCGTATTTCTACGGTATTAATACGATAAAGTAAATCCTGCCTAAAACGACCTTCCTGAACAGCCTGTATTAGATTTTCATTGGTTGCGCAAATAAGCCGAATGTTTACTTTAATAGACTTGGAACCACCAACAGGGGTGATTTGACGACTCTGCAATGCAGAAAGTAAAGTTGCTTGTTGATTTATGGGCAAATTACCTAGTTCATCTAAAAAAATACTGCCATTATGGGCAAGTTCAAAGCGCCCGACACGATCATTTTTTGCATCAGTAAATGCGCCTTTTTTATGACCAAAAAGCTCACTTTCAAATAAACTTTGTGAAATTGACCCCATGTCCAAGCTTATAAAGGCTTGCTGACTCCTTTCACTTGCCAAATGTATCGCATGCGCAGCCAGTTCTTTACCCGTACCACTTTCACCTGTGATTAATATATTAGCATCTGTTTGTGCTGCTTTTTCGATGGTATCAAATACCTGTTGCATGGCGACGCTTTTGCCTAAAAATTCGAATTGCTGTCCATTAAGTGCTTGATTCAAACCTTGAGTTTGACGAGTCAGCTTACTGAGCTGTTGCTTATCTTTTGCATGTGAAAATGCAGCGGTAATTGAAGCTAATAACTGCTCATTTTTCCAAGGCTTAGCTACAAAATCTGAAGCGCCCGCTTTTATTGCATCTACGGCTATTTGAATATCACCATAAGCAGTCATCAGAACCACAACAATTGAGGGATCTTGAGCAAGAATTTTCTTTAGCCAATAAAAACCTTCCTGACCACTTATCGCATCGTGATTAAAGTTCATGTCGAGCAAAATCACATCTATTTTCTGCTCGTTAAGCACCTGTTCAATGTCAAAAGGGGTGTTTGTCGTTAAAACTGTTTGATAATGCTGTTTAAGTAATAACTTGACTGCTATTAAAATATCAGGGTTATCATCAACAATTAAAATTGAGCCAGCTTGCTTCATTTCCATAATCCGCTTTCTAAATTTATTTTTAGTCTACCCTACTTACAATTCAGCCGTCTAGCTAAACGTCCATAAATGGACACTTTACGTTATCAAAAGTGTTCTATAAACGGACAGTTAAGCGTTAGCCGTTATATACAAAAACAACTAACTCTTTGTTTATAATGAATTATCTTAATTGGCGCAAATATTGTATTTAGCTTTAAATGTCTTGATATGAATGTGTCGAGCGTTATGAAATAAAAATAGAGAGACAAATTAAGTAAGTTAAGAGGAAAAAGGTAGGAATTTTCTTAATGGACAAAAAAATAACGAAAACGCCACTGCAAAAGCACTTAAAACATAGCTTACTTGCCCTGCTAATTTTAGGTGTAGTTGCATCTGTATATGGGGTGAGTCAAGCACAGATGGCTGGTAGAAGTCAAAATATCGAGAAGAATAACGTCACCATTAGTCCCGTTATACAAGGTGCTTTTATTGATGCGTTGAGCTTGCGTGGTCATGTGGTACCAAAAACAACCGTTTATCTCGACACCATTGCTGGAGGTCAGGTAGAGCAACGTTTAGTTGAACAAGGGGAGTTGGTGAAAAAAGGCCAGCCACTCGTGCGTTTAAGCAATACAAGTTTGCAGCTTGATGTGATGGGACGAGAGGCACAGGTTACCGAACAGCTTAATTTTTTGCGTAATACCCAAATGAATATGGAAACTAATCGACTCAATCTACGTCGTGATTTACTGGAGATAAATTTACAGATTAGCCACCTAGAACGTCGTTTGACACAATCAAAATCATTAGTTGCTAAAGGTGCATTGGCTAAAGATCAGCTAGCAGAGATAACCAGCAACTTGGACTATTTCAAAGCCAGAAAAGTACTGACTTTAGATCGGCAAAAACAAGAAAATAGTATCCGAAAGCTTCAAGTTGAACAACTTGAAGACAGTGCGACTATGTTACAAAAAAATCTACAGTTTGCCCGTAAAAACCTCGATAACTTACTTATTAAGGCTCCTGTTTCAGGTTATCTAAGTGAATTAAATGTCGATATTGGTGAATCTAAAAGCCGTGGAGCACGCTTAGGTCAAATAGATATCCCTAATGAATATAAACTCGTAATTCGCCTAGATGAATTTTACCTCAATCAAGTACAGCGAGGTATGACTGTTGTGGTTGAATTAGAAAGCGGAAAAGTGAATGCCACAGTCAGCAAAATTGATAGTCGAGTCAGTCAGTCACAATTTCAAATTGAAGTCGATCTACCTAAACACACACACAGCATTAAACGCGGACAAAGCATCGATGCCGAACTTATGTTGGGTGGAGATAAAAATGATGCACTCCTGCTCAGCCGAGGAGCATTTTTTACCAGTTCGGGAGGTAATTGGGTCTTCGTACTAACGGCAAACGGTGACAAAGCAACCCGACGAAATATTAGTATAGGCAAAAAGAACCAAAATTATTTTGAAGTACTATCAGGCGTGACTTTAGGTGAGCAAGTTATCACCTCAGGCTATGGTCATTTCGATCAAGCTCAGCAACTCAAGTTACAATAATAAAAGGGATATACATGATCACATTAACTAATTTAAGCCGTGTTTTTCGCACTCAAGATGTTGAAACAACAGCACTGAGTAATATTAATTTAACGGTAAAACAAGGTGAGTTTGTAGCCATTATGGGGCCTTCAGGTTGTGGAAAATCAACATTATTATCAATTTTAGGCATGCTAGATTCGCCAACATCGGGAAGTTTTGAATTTTTAGGTAATGATATCTCGACTTTTAGCGAAATAAAGTTAGCTGAGATACGTAAGTCATCTATCGGCTTTGTGTTTCAAAGCTTTAATCTAATTGATGAACTCACTGTTTTTGAGAATGTTGAGTTACCACTACAATATTTGAAAGTTTCAAAGGATGAACGAAAACAAAGAGTAGAAGCTATTTTAAAACGTGTCGCCATTGATCACCGTGGCGACCACCTTCCACAGCAACTATCGGGCGGTCAGCAGCAGCGTGTTGCTGTAGCGCGAGCATTAGTGAGTAATCCAAAAGTCATTCTAGCGGATGAACCGACGGGTAATTTGGATTCAAAAAATGGTGATGAAGTCATGACCATGTTACGAGAACTAAACCGTGAAGGCACAACGATAATTATGGTTACCCACTCTGGAAAAGAGGGCAATTATGCCGATCGCCTAGTCCGCTTGTTAGATGGACAAGTAATGGTTGATAAAGCGAGTCAGGTATCTATGTCAAAAAATGTGACAGATGAGGTCGCCTAGCATGATTATTAACTATTTTGTCACTGCTATACGCGCGATAAAAAATGATAGCCAACATTTTTTTCTCAACTTAACTGGTTTTAGTATTGGCTTGGCAGCAGCCATTCTAATGGCATTATTTGCTCAACATGAATTGTCATATGATAAACAACATCCCGCTAGTGAACGTGTTTACCTAGGTCATACTGATTATACAGCGGTAGGCTTACAAGTAATCTCTATTAGTAGCTTTAAGCTTGCCGAAAAAATCAAAAACAATAGTCAAATAGAAGATATATTTAGACTTGTCAATACGCAGGAAATTGGACAAGGAGTAAGTAACTTAGTTGAAGTAGATGGCAATTTTCATAGATTAAATGATTTTTATATGGCATCTGCTAATATCCTTGATTTTATTAATTTAACCACTACTTCAGGTGACATTACACAAGCGCTATCAAAGCCAAATCAATTAGTGTTAAGTGAACGTGAAGCCACTCGACTTTTTGGTAATAGCAAAGCTGTTGGTCAGACATTAAATCATGATGAAAAGTTGTACACCGTAGGTGCTATCTTTAAAAACTTACCTGAAAACACACATTTTAAATTTGATAGCTTAATTCATATGCCAACTAAATTGATGCAAGAGAGTTACGGTTATGCATATTATAAATTATTGGCTGGTGCTGATTTACCTGGTTTAACTCAACAACTGATTAAAGAAAGCCACATTATTTCTCCTTGGCAAGTTAAACAAAATGTGAAAATGGCATTAGTCAATATGGAAGACTTACACCTTAATGGCAATGATCCGGCTGCAATGAAAACGGGCGGTTCGTCAACAGTTCTACAAATAAGCATTGGGTTAAGTGTTATTTTGATCCTCATTGCCAGTATCAACTTTATTAATTTAGCTATTGCCCAATCAGCAAAGCGCAGCAAAGAAGTAGGGATTCGTAAGGCATTAGGCGCAACAAAAACACAGCTAGTTAATCAATTCCTGACAGAATCACTTGTGGTTGTAGCTCTGGCAGGTCTAACTGCATTTGCACTAGTTGAGTTAACTTTATCTGAATTTAATGTACTTATGGATAGAGATTTAAGCTTAAATTACGGTTCAGCATTTATGTGGGTGAGCGTTACTATTATTCTGGTAGTAGGCTTACTTTCTGGTTTATATCCTGCACTTTTTATCGCGTCTTTTAGTGCCAAAAGAGTGCTTAGTGGAGATCTAATTCGTGGTGGTACGGCTATTTTTGTCCGTAAATTAACTCTTTGCTTTCAAGGCGCTTTATCTATCGGCTTAATTATCGCTGTAATGTCTTTATTTCAACAAATGCAGTTGATCGATAATTTGAACGTCGGGTATGAGAAATCATCAAGGCTAATAGTTAAATCACTACCTAGTGATGCATTATATAAACAAGAGCATAATAGCTTGTTCGATGCGATTAAAAATTTGCCTGGTGTTGAGCAAGTTACACCCTCCAATACAGATTTTACCGATGATATGGAGTCTAACTTACAATTTACTTGGCCAAACGGAGAGATATTAAGTGGTATGCAACCTACTGTTTCAACAGGCTATTATCCTATTGATACCTTAGGTCTTAAATTACTTGCGGGACGCGACTTCTCTCCAAAATTCAGCGGTGATTGGTATTATAGGAATGAAGACCAGAGTCGTATCGTTAGTGTCATTGTCAGTAGGCGTATGGCTGAATTAGCAGGCTATCAAGACTTAGATTCTGTTATAGGGTTAATCCTAATAGAGCCAAGACGTAATATGAAAGCTAAAGTGGTTGGCGTTATTGAAAATGTCAAAATTGGCTCTGCTCGGCAACAAGTATTACCGATGTCATTAAATTTAGGCTTTTTTGATCGGAGTGTCACAAGCGACCTCGTGATAAAAACTAGTAATGCCAATATGGCTAGGCTTAGCAAACAGCTAAAAAAATTAATAACCAAAGAGTTGCACTTAAGTGATGTAGACATTAGCCAACTAACAGACGATTACACTAATGCTCATAAAAACGAAAAGCGAGCATTAGATATGGTGACTATTTTTAGTTTATTAGCTATTTTCTTAACTTGTTTAGGCATATTTGGTTTAGCGTCATTTGCTACGTTACGTAGGCAAAAAGAAGTAGCTATGCGTAAGGTTTTAGGTGCATCTCGCTTAAGTATAGTGAATTTGTTAGCAAGAGAGTTTTTATTGCTAGTGGTAACAAGTATTGCTATCTCTTTTCCATTAAGCTACTGGCTGGTGGGGGATTGGCTGGCTAATTTCAATGAACGTATAGAGCAATCCACTTGGGTATATTTGGCATCTGCTGTAATCGTCACAGTTATCACTTGGTTAACGGTTGCTAGCCTAGCTTTTAAAGCCGCGAGCAATAGACCATCATTAATATTACGTGATGAATAATAATACGCTTAAACAACGAAAGTTAATAAATATTGATAACCTATCTATATCATTGTTTAAATTAGTGATTTTACTTGTAGTTGTATGTTTCGGATTCAGAGAGTATAACGTTTATAAAGAAGATAAGAATCAAACTTTAACTAATGTTTTAGCTCCAAAAATTAATGATATTTACTTTTTAGATTTTAGATTGTTAAGTGATAATTTAGGATCTAAAGAAAAATATAAAATCGCTAAAATTGTTGATATCACGGGGGATATCATCACCTTAGTTTATGGGCGGTTTTTCTATCAATATCAGAATGCAGCTATTAATAGTATCCAATATGGTCAATTAAGTTATAAAGATTATTTTGAACCGAAACGTTATGATCTTAAGCTTGATACTATTAAGCAAATGCATGGTAGTGGAGCTATATACTTAGTTAAAAGACCAACCCGTAATAAATTGTACGGAAGCTTGGTTGGTCCAGAAGGATTAACATTGCCAAGCAGTCAGTTTATTTACGGTAAAAGAGAAAATATAAAAGGAGAAGCCTTTTTAAAAGAGCTACATAGTGAAACTAATTTTAAAAGTGCATTTGATCTTTTTCAACAATCATCAAGCCTTGGTTATGCTGATGGACAAATTAATCTAGCTGAAATGTATATCAATGGATTGTATGTTGAGAAAGATTTAAACAAAGCTATTTTTTGGCTTAAGCAAGCTTCTCTTCAAAGCAGTAAGCCTGCGATTTTAAAGTATGGAATTGTTTGTAAGCAAATTGAGTTATGCAATATTGTTGACTTCTATCAGGAACTAAAAGCTAATGGAGTTAATATAAAAGTAAGAAACTTGGATTTTAAACTTACTAAATAAAGCATAGAGGCTTTATCATCTATCAGTTTAAAGGCAGGTCAACGCCTCCTGAACACTGAAAAAGCATCAAAAGCTATTGATGTGAACTCACATGGCGAAGCGGACTATTTATTATGATAAATCCACACCTAAATTAAGTCTGTTTTTGTCGCATTAGTTACCATGATTAACTTCAATCTATTTTAGTGGCTGGTAATCCCAAACAATATCCTAGTCACACTTGATCTCCCTTTAGAACTCACTTAATGTGACAAACCTGATAACAAACTATTTTGGATTTAGAATGAATTTTAAACTTTTAACCTTAAGCGTTATAGCATTAACCAGCTTTGGTAGCTTTGCCTCAACTTACATACATGTGGGCAAATTAATTACCGCTAAAGACAATAAAGTACAAAAATCCATGACAGTTATTATTGATGATAATAAAATATCAGCAATAAAATCAGGATTTTCTCAACCGGGTAAAGAAGATACTTTAATTGATTTATCAAATGCTACAGTAATGCCTGGTTTAATGGATATGCATACTCATATTACTCAGCAGTTTAGTGCTACTTCTTATATGAATCGCTTTACAAAAAACCCTGCTGATTATGCACTTATAGGCACGTTATACGCTAATAAAACCTTACAAGCTGGTTTTACTACAATACGCAATTTAGGTGATAGCTATAATGTGTCTGTATCACTTCGCAATGCTATTAACAAAGGAGTGGTGAAAGGGCCAAGAATTTATACCGCAGCGAAATCTATTGCAACAACAGGTGGACACGCTGATCCTACAAACGGTAGTGCAAAATTATTTATGGGAGATCCAGGGCCAGAGCAAGGTGTGGCTAATGGCGTAGCTGAATTAAGAAAGGCGGTTAGACAACGCTATAAAGATGGTGCAGATTTAATCAAAATCACTGCAACAGGTGGGGTGTTGAGTTTAGCTAAAAATGGTCAAAATCCCCAATTTATGGATGATGAATTAAAAGCAGTTGTTGATACGGCAAATGATTACGGTATGACAGTGGCTGTTCATGCCCATGGTAAAGAAGGTATGGAACGAGCCATTAAAGCGGGTGTCACATCTATTGAACATGGTACTTACATGGATAGTGAAACCATCGCGTTAATGAAAAAACACGGCACTTATTATGTACCAACCATACTTGCTGGTAACTGGGTTGCCAAAAAAGCCAAAATTGATGGCTTTTTTCCTGATGTAGTTAGGCCCAAAGCAGCGAAAATTGGTCCATTAATTCAAAATACATTTTCTAAGGCTTATAAAGCGGGTGTGAAAATAGCCTATGGTACTGACACTGGTGTTTCAGAACATGGTGATAACGGTGGTGAATTTGCACTCATGGTGAATGCTGGTATGCCTGCGATAGAAGCTATTCGCTCAGCAACTTATCATGCATCAAAATTGCTTCGAGTAGATGATCAATTAGGAACTATTGAGTCGGGTAAATTAGCAGATTTAGTTGCCGTTCAAGGTGACCCTTTAAAAGATATCAGTTTAATGACTAACATTAGTTTTGTGATGAAAGATGGCGTTGTTTATAAAAAATAACCAGATTTGCTATTAGCAATAATAAAGCCGCTCCCATTGATTTATATGTGACTTGTCGTAAAGCATGAAATTATTGCATCAACTGAGTACTTGTTACTCTAATTTGTAGAGTGAACGAAGTTATAAGCTTTTCGATCTTTTAGTCACATTGTCTGAGATTAGTTAGCGTAAATAGTACCAATTACGGCCACTGATGCTCACAAATATCAAAACGTCAATGTCGGGATAGAAGAAAACTTTGAAAATTGAAGCGAGTATAATCTGGATGACTAGCTCAGATATCCGGTATTTCTAACGGTGGATGTAGCCGCTGCCTCTGCGCTTTCAATAACCGCTTTCGAAATCCATCAAATCCATTACATTCATTCTTTGGATAGAATGGAAAGCAGTCACTGAGCCACAGACAATCTTCTTCTTTACCTATTTCTTCATCGACCATGTGATGCGAAGGATCATTGTAAAACAAGATGAGATTAGCTGGGCAAGGGTGGTCGTATCCGTTTCTAGCTAAATTATTGATAGACTCACTAATTTGGGTTTGCCAGTACCCCATGTTCCAGTTTTGGGTTTGCGGTGGAAGGTTGGTATCAATGACAATACATAGCGGTAAACTGTCCTCTTTCTTATACGCCTTTTTCAGCAGGCTCGTAATCCCAACATCTTCCCCTAAAGGCTTATCAGACCCATCAGCAAAGCCTAGAACATTTTTTCTTTGCCTGCACTTTGCTTCAACAGCGATTTCTATTCCTGACTCCTTATCTAATGCAATGAATTCGGGGTGTTTTTTAGTTGAATCAGTCTCGTCTACAAAATTAATTTCAAAGCCAGCAGCAATAAACAAGGCTGCTGTCCAAAGCTCATGCCTAGCAGTTTGAAACGATTTATATTTTAGGAGCCTTTCTTTTAATTTGGCTTCTAGTGTGGCATTGTCGCTGATCGTATGTATGTCGTATGCTAATCTTATCCATGCAGCACCAGCTCCTATTCTTCTTGGTTTTTTTGAATTTAATTCATCAATATAAGCGTACATCCATTGTAACGCAGGATGGCGCTTTTCCATTGGAATTGATTCTTGTCTTATCATGTCTTGCTTCTTTCTCTGAGAATATTTTCTGAGCTTTCTGAATAAGCATCTTTTTCTTGCGACAGCACTGCTCATATCGCTTACCACTTTCGCATGGACAAAGATTTTTTTTATTAATTTTTTTATTCAAGTCTAACCTCCCTGTGGAACAAGCGTTAGTATCCTATAATAAATCCTTTTAATATCGAGCTATAAAGTACCCAATAGCTATTCCTACTACGCCATAAATAAGTCCTGAGTGGACTTTTCTATGTATTTGCACCAATAGCTGAGCAATTGCTTCCATTTCAGATTTTAAATAATGAGTGAGACTAATTTCCTTCTCATTTTCATAATCAGAGTCATCTTCAACACTTAATTTTTTATTGAGTTTATTTACTCCGTCACTTAAATGTTCAATGCGCTTTTCAATTCTATCACTTTGATTTTCTATTTCTTCGAATGGTAGTTCCCCAGTCCACTCGTCTTCAAACCATTCAGGATGCTGGCCTTGCCAATACTCACATCGCGCATTAAAGTAATTGGGTTGGTCCATATGGCTTCCAGGATCTGGAGCGTCCCAGCACACTTTTTTGAGTGCTTCTCTTGCTTCAAGATTGGCGAAAATATTCATGTTATACAATGCTTCCTCAATGTAATCGATAGAATCCTTTTCAAATCCTTCAAGCACATCTTCAGGCTTAACCCATTTCTGATTTCTGTAATATGCTTTTCGTAATGCTAAATCATCTGAACTTTTCAATTCTTTAAATTCGTCTTTAAAGTCTTGAATCATGTTTGCTCCATATGAGCGAGCGTTATCATATGCATCACTGTCATCATTAGTATCTTTTTTCCAACGACTAATCATATCAAAGACATTAACATCGTATGGAGGGTGAACAACCAATACACTTGCTAAATTAGAAAGCACATTTGCGGCTAAAGGGGTTTTAGGAAATGTCTGAAATAAATTCCATCCAGCACTAAATAATTTGTTGTAATCATATTCAGCTAAGCCATCCAACCAGGTAGAATTATATGGCGTGGATATCCTTTTATTTTTATCTGTATAACTACAGCACAAAACCCAATCACGATCATCCATTTTATCAAAGGGTTCTTCTCGCTCATAAAGAGATATGATTATTTCGTCAGGAAGCAAGTCATTAGAAAAAAACGCACGATATAACTCTGTATCATCTTCTAAAATTAAATCATTTAGAACTCTATTTGGAAAATCATCTTCACCTAGAGCCTCTTTAAGTACTTGTGTGCCTGATAAAGTAGCTATTTTTAATTCTTTTTGAGGTCTTTTAAACAATTCAAAGGCAATAGCAGGAGTAGAGCCATAGAGAGCTAGTGCTAAATCGATAATCGGTTCGTTTCGTTCAAGAAGCATTTTTTCTAAATCGCTTCTGTCTTCATCCATAAAGTTTATCTTTGTTCTTCGATTTTTTCTAAGTTCTCTAAAACAATCTGAGGATCAGAATGTCTTAGTAGATACTTTTCTTTCCATAATTCCATATGTTTCTCCTTAATAGCTGATTAGCATAATAACAAACAAGTCAAGTAAATCCATCTAGTTAGATCAAAGAGAAAGGATGTTTTTATTAAATTTTAGGAGTTTGGAATGTTAATATCAGTTGTTGATTCGTAATCTCAATCATAGTGAGACAAAGGGCTTCGCCAGCCCTCTTGGACTTCGCCCAATTCACCCGCAGGTATTTGACAACGGGCATGACGATGTTATTCTTAAATTGCAGCACAGGGAGAGGTCCCGATGGTTGCAACGGGCATGACCCACCGAAAGGTGGGTTTTGTTTTCCCCCGCCTTAACAGGCGAAATTATGCCAGTTCTTTTTCTTCTGTTTCTCTATTTATTCTTTCTAGTAAATTACAACCCGTCATATGATTTTCAAACCGTTTTACAGCGCGTTCCATAGAGGAAAGTCCGTTAGACAAAGCCTTGTTGTTTTTTATAAGCTCATCATGATGTTTTTTCGATGTAGATAGTGCTGAATTCAACAACATGTTTAACTTTTCAGCTTGGATCATGCGTTCAATTGTTTTTACATACATCCTAGTTGTTTTCACATCCTGATGTCCTAGCAGTTTTTGTAACATGACATGTGCGTCTGCAATAAGTAGTTCGTTAGTATGTGATGCGGTTAGGTTATGTTCTTTAAGATAACGCCACAGTAATTGTGTTGCACCTGTATGCCGCAGCATATGACTATGTATATCAATGCCTAATGCTTCAGCGGCATCTTCAAGCGCTGCTTGATATTCTCTAACAGATACTGGCGTTCCAAGTTTGTTAAGCCAACAGAATCGCATCTCTGGTGTTCTGTGCTTATTCTTCGCCCATTTGGTCTTACAGTAGTCATCCTGATATTTTTTATGACGTTGTTCATAGTTACAGATGCTTGATTGAATGTATTCATCATTAAATATTTTGTGAACTGAAATAGATAATTGTGTTGTTTTTATTTTGCCTCCCTTAGCTATGTAATTGAGGTCTTGCATACGAATTCCATCATTTTTTGCTATGCGTTCTGCTAACGCATAGGGTTTAAAGTGAGGATTAAGTTTGTTCTGAGTGAGTGGAAAGTGATGCACTAGCCCTGAAACACGTAATAGTGTCGCAAATTCACAAAATGCCATTACAGCATAAACTTCATCTACCTCACAAAGATGTTTATATATCTTCCAAAAATCAGTCATTGAAATAATTGAATTTACATAGTCATCTTTAAATTCCTTGTTTTTCTCATCGATAGCCGTTTCTTTTTCACCCTTATAACTTTCTCCATAATTAGTATGGGATAGGAAATTATCATCTTGATCTCCATGGCGTTCTACTTCGATGGTATCTGGCATGAGCATGTTATGTTCAACACCAGACACCGTTAAGAATCGGTAAAAATTACGCCAGGATTTTACATATTGTTCGATTGACTCTTCTTTCCACTCTCTAGTACGTAAAAGCGCTATGATCGGCTTCATGTTACTTTCATATTGTGCAGAGCAATAATGAACACCAATCATTTCATTACCCTTGTGGTCTTTATACTTCTGCTCTGCAAGAAGATTTATAAAATATTTTACGCGTTGTGAGTCATTTAGAATTGTTTGAACACTTGCGTTTTTTAACGTGTGATGAATGAATTTAGCGTATTTCTTTTTGAACACCAGAAAGTCCAAGAAATGAATATCAACCTCATTCGTTTCTACATTATAAGGAATTGGTATCCCTGTACCATCTCTGTGCTCTAGCTCAATCATCATAAGTCAAACCCCACAGAAATGTTCTCAAACTTAAACCCTCGGTCCAAAACGTTTTCAAGGGCACCTTTTCGCGTAAGTAATACCACTTTATCTTTAGCGCGAGTGACAGCGGTGTATAGCCAACTTCTTTCTACCAAGTCAAAATCTTCAATAACAACAATAGCAACATTGAATTCACTTCCTTGGGAGCTGTGACAGGTCATAGCGTATGCATGTTGCAGCATATATATCCCTTTGGATTCATTTTGAATCTGCTCTGCTGAAAGTGCTACTTGGCCTTCTATTGAAAAATTCACAATCAAGGTCTCATGGCCTTGCCCGGTTATAGTGCCAGTGCTGCCATTCACTAAACCCAAATACTTGTTATTTTGTTTATAAATAACTTTATCGCCCACTCGAAATTGGGGAGCAACTTTAATAATTTTACATCCTTTAGATAACAAGTTATGAAGTGCGGTATTTGACTCAGAAACCGTTATTTTTCGAGCCGCTATAATGTGTGCTTCGTTATCATTATAGGTATTTGTATAGTATTGACGCTGTAGCAGGTTTTGCAGTTCTTCAGGAGATTCATATTCAATGATTTGAACATTGTTATTGTTTTGAGGCATTATTCCTTTTTTGATTTTTTCACCCGCATCAACAATGCCAACATTGCTTCTGAAATTGATGGTCAACTCAACATTAGGAACTACATCTGATTTTACAAGCTTATGGTATATCAAGCCTATGCCTACGGGCGCTAGCTGCGCCCAATCGCCAATAAAAACGAGACGCAACGCTCTGCCTTCGAACACCGTAAGAATACGGTACATCGACTGCAAATCAACCATACTTGCTTCATCGATATGCACCACAGGTGTTTTATACTGATCCAAAAAGGCATTATCTTTTTTAACTTCATGAAGCAGTCCCGCAATTGTAAAAGCATCGTCATCTGTCTGCTGGATCAAGCGTTGACTTGCTTTACCTGACAATGCAACTTGGAGGACATCATTACCAGACTGTTTAATTAAATCATTAGCACAAAAGAGAACCGAGGTCTTTCCTGTGCCAGCTCCGCCACTCACGACATTAACAGCATTGGTTAATATCATTCTAACGGCTTTTTTCTGTTCATTGCTTAGCTTATGGCCTTGCAGCACATAGTTATCCAAAACGTCATTATTGATAACGATGGGTAAGATATTATAGTGAAGTCTTTCACGTAATTGTTGTGTGACATAGTTTTCCATGATCGTTGTACCTGGTAGCGCAAACTTCCTATGATACAAACGTTCATTATCAGGCATATCTTTTGGACAAGATGATTCTGATACAACAATGCGTGGGTTTTCTTTAGTACCTGCGACCACTGATACTTTCAATGCATCAAACATCAGCTCTGGTGTGCCGACAAGCTTAGTTAAGGCATCAGCAAAGTCTAGGGGAGCAACTTGCGTGCTGCCTTTTTTTAACTGTCTGAATAAGATTTCTTCTACCGCACAGATCAGTCTGCGACTATCATTTTTTGCAATCTTCATTGAAGTAGCAAAGCGCTCTGCTAGTGCAAAGGTTGAGAAAGCCCACACTCTATAGGGATCATCTTTTAGTTTATTAACAGTATCTTCACCGTAAAAGGCATATGCTTTTTTAGCCACTTGTCGCAACCGCTTACGATAAGAGGCTGGAGTATTTTGTAGCACAGAATCCATAAATTCGAGCAACTGAACTTTACCTAATTGTTTACGCCAATTATTGCAAATCACTGTTGCAACTGATCTTGAAATCCTAGGTATAGAGGATAGTACATCAATATTATCAGACTCAATCAATGTGAGTAATTCATCAGGAAAATGACTCATAAGGCGTTTAGCAATTGCGGGACCAATACCGACTCCTGTCATTAAAAAATCGGCCAGTAGCTCATGGGTCACTGGAGTACAATCAATCTCATCGGCATGTAATTGGTCACCCCAAATAGCATGCTTTATCAGTTTGCCTCGCACATGGATATGCTCATTTTTTTCAACGTACAGATTGGCATTTTTAATTACAACTTGAATCGAATCCTGCTTGGTATTCAACACAATGACTTGCTTGTTCTTATATTCAAAAACAATCTTGCTGACCGTACCTGATGAACTTTTCATTAGTGAATACTCTCAGCTTTAATTGCATTGCGACCAGCACATAACGACTCTTTCTTTTTATATTTGTATTCTTCCACTTGTTGTTCAAGCTTAAGGCGAACTTCTCGTTCTTCAACCAGTTTTTCTTTGCTTTCTTTTAGCTCTTTACGTAATTGTGAAATTGCTTTTGACTCCATCGTATCAGACATTTCATCTGTAGCAGACGCACTCGAATAGTCGAGGGTTTGCAACTCTTTGTTCACCATCTTTACATCAATTTCAGCGCACAATTCTTTCACTTCTTTTTTTGACATGGGCGCACCAGGGTATTTCACCTCTGATAGTGGAGTATCGATGAAAAATGCCCACATAGCGCGTCTGTACAGAGTTCCTTTGAAATGCATTGGCCACTTGTAATCAGGTTCAGCAAGTCGTGCGTGAAGAAAATCAATGAGCGCCTTAGTATTTTCATCAGTCTCTTGAGAGCGACTTTTTTCAGCTACGGTAATATGGCCTTTATCCCTTAAGTTGTCTTGAAATCCCCTTACTTCATCCATAAATGACTGACGAATATTGTCGGCTTTTATGCCATAACCGACTAGTTTGACAAGCTCTTTTAAATCAACTTTAGTCCGTTTTTTGTTCAAAATTTTTGCAATAGTTTCGAGGGGCTGTTCAATGAGATCTGCAAAAATTTCTTTGATCACTATTCTGCGCAATACACCTTTGCCTTGTCTGTTTATCGTGCCTGCTTCAAATTTTTCAATTAGCTGTTGCTTATCCATGTCTCACCACCACAATTTCATTAAATTTCTCTTCTTTTAAATCTGGCCACACTAACGCATTAAATTTATCTTTTATTACCTGATCGGGCATCTTTTTACCCGGCTCATTTATATTATTTCTAGCGAATAAAACGTCAAGTGGCGTTTCAAACACTACAGCACAGACATGAATATCGTTTGTGCGAATGTATTGGTTAATGATATTGAACCACTTCATTCGTTGAAATATGCTGAGGTTAGTCGCATCGATAACGACAGGGTGGCGGTCATTCCAATAGGTCTTTGTATTTTTTGCCCAGTAGGATTTACCAGCACAGGCGGGACCTATTAGCATGTAAACTCGCATCGGCAAATTGCGAGCCAAAGCTTCGTGCAGATCTTTTTCAGACCGTTCCCATGCATCTTTCTTCAAAGCCTCGTCATCGAAACAATAGATTCCATCACGCCTTAAATACTGATCTGGCGATACATACGCAGCATTCACAAAGTTAACTACATTGGAAGGGCTTTGTTTATCGGCCATTAATGCCTGATGGTTTAACTCTATTAAACTATGATCATTTTTCCGACTACGTTCTTGAAGTTGAGCTATTTTTTGATAAAGACCAGCCACTTGCTGTCTACTATCAACCAATTGCTTCTCAGCCTTAATAGCGCGATTTTCTTCTTTCTTTTTAGCTGCTTCCACTTTATTTAGTAGCGTATCTTTTGGTGGCAGCTTATTAAAATTTTCTTGAAACTCTACAATATCGTCATGTACATCGAAATAACGCTGCTGAGTCGCTTCATCCTTAACTTTAGGTTTTTTACCTTTATGTAGATAAGACTTGTGAACTTTTGCTTTGATCAATATTTTAGCTTGTGAGGCATCCGTCTTTTTCCCTGTTAATTGTGCTTTCGCACACAATTCGATAAACGCAGTTTTCAAGTCAGCTATACGCTGATCATGTGAACGTTTATCGTATCCACTCTTGCTTTTGTCTTTATCATCAACTAACAACATGAAAATATCCTTCTGCTCGTTCATCACCATAAATAGCCATCAATGGTGCTGCATACATACTTATAAAAATCTTTGCGTCTTCTTCTATGGTTGATTTTGGATCTATTACGTTGCGATATTTGTAATAAAAATCAAAATCTTCAAGTAATCGTCTTGACCATTTTTTACCCAGTAATGCATCAGGACAACTTACTCCCACGCATTGAGCTGGGTTGGGAAGCGTACTTAGGGCATCTGTGATGGCTTTTTTAACTCCAGAAGATATCCGTTCATGGTTATTGCTTTGTGCCGCACAGGGGCTGTCTGACGTATTGTTACACGCTCTATTGCATATTACCGCCATGGGGGTAAGCAAGGCGTATGTTTCGCCATTTCTCATGTCATCTAACAAGGTCTGCTTTAGTCGTTCCTCCAGAGTTTGAAATAACTGCATTTCTGTCAAACTTTGGTTTTTTAGTTGAAATTCTTGCTCTATTTCCGCTTTCATGTGTGCCGCGCCCTTGAGTAATCTTTCACCATTACGACCACTGACCTCACCGTGTGTCACTGCATGTGCCATATCTTCAGCTAAGTCCTCAGTAATTTTTAACTGAAGTTCATCGCGTCTTTTGATGACCAATGGATTCCTGTAGAGGTATTCATTAGGCATTAACGCGTTGCTGTGTCCGAACAAGCGCTTTAAAATGAGGATTGCTGCATGGGAGTTTTCGGCAATGTAACCCGCGAGCGTGGCTCGAATACAATGAGATGTTGCATCAGCATCATCATCTGCAATAGTCGCGATGGAAAAATCATACGTGTCAGCGAGCTTTTTTAAGAGTGAATTTAATGTAACCCCAGTACGTATTTTCCCAATTTCATCATATGTTAAGGCTCTGCCACTTCTTCCGTTACTTTCAGTATTTAAGTTGTTTGTTATTAGAAAAATACTGTCATGGAAGCGAGCGCTTTCTAGCAACTTTACCGCTTTATAAGTAGGCTCGCTAACCGGGATAATAAGACGGTTTTTAGTTTTCTTTACATCAGCCACCAACCACCACATGCCGTTAAAACGCTTTGATGGGCGACAACAGTTGATACGTAATTCTCGCATATCCACATTACGTAATCCGGTGCTCAGTAAAATTATCCAGCTACAGGCACTCTTAACCAGTTGCAGTATATCACTAAGCCACTGCGCTTGGATTGGGGTGTAATTACCGTTTTTATTAAAAGGGCGGTATTTTATAGGTAATATTAATGCAAACATATCCTGATGCTTATCTACAAGGACAGCACATTTTTTACTTCTTTTTGCATTATCTACTGCCAACTTTTTAACGTTATCAAAACTATCAATAATAGTTTTTAAATCATTAAAAAAACTGATCAGAGCGTCATTGTGCTTTTCAACAATCGGTAGCGCGTGTTGAACTATATTAGATACATGTTCGAAAGGTAGCGGAGCATAAAATCCCTTTACTTTTATTACTCCTGCTACTTCCTCTAGTTGGTACAGCCAATTGCGAATAGTTATTTCTTGCTCGCTCCAGGGGAAGATCATCCCTGTTACGAAAACGCTTATTATCTCCAAGTCTTTTAATCTCAAGCATTGAGCTAAAAAGCTAAATCCAGTTTCACTAATCGCGCCATTTCGTGCTAAACGGGCTTGAGCGATATTCGTTAGTGTCTCAGGTTCGAGTGTAGATAATAGTGAAAATGGTTGATTGCGCTCAGCGTACATAATCTTGCCCCACGCGGTTGTATTAATAATCTGGTTGACAAAAGCAGCCTGTCCAGCAAAAATCGTTCCGCTGGAATAACCATGGACTACAATAAGTTCGTAGCAAGCGACACGGCAAAAAAGCTCAAGGGGAAAGTGATTTTTATTGGGAAACAGCTTGTTAAAATCTATTGCTTCATATACCGAATCAATGGGATGCCAAATATCATCAAGAAATTTCCCATCGTGAATCAACTTAGACATATCAGTGCTTTCATACCTAGATTCCAACGCATCAAGTAGATCCCACTGTTTTTTACCTAGATCGTAGGCTGATTCTTGATGTTGCAATACTTCAACTTTAGTTAACATTTCAAACCTCTTATTGGAATTGTATTATCGCTGGGAGAAGTGGAATACCGTCTTTCATTGCTTGTGTCGCTTCATAATAGGCGTGTTCAACAACTTCAACCCCTCGACCATGTTCATTGCGAAACTTGTTGATGGTATCCAGTGCAATTTGTCGCCTATCTTCAAGTAATCCGCTGAAGGTCAGTGGGTTTTCGAGTGCAATTTTATCGTACTGCATAATGCGGTAAGTAATCCTGGCTAAATGCATAGCATAGACTTCAGAGCGTTCACATCCGAGACACATGTCGTATTTTTTGCATCTTTCAGCAATAGGAAGATCATGCGTTGGACGGGTATCATCGGTACAGTCACACAAATAGACTTCTTTATTTTTTGGGGAGCGCTCATTGTCTTCGCAGACAATGCCTTGGAAGACCATAGCCTTGTTAAGCATATTTGTTGTCAGCGCAACAATGGCAGCGTTAATTACCTGATTTCCCATGCCTGTTTTCATAATGTAAGAGAATAACGTGGTGTCAAATTCTTGATGATTTAGGGCTTTCCGTAATTTACTAACTAAATCTTCACTGCTATCAACATCTTCAACTAATTGCATTAACAAATGACCAGCAAACGTTTTACGCAGTCGAGAAGTTTGAATGCCAATGAGTGGTTGATCGTTATCATCTATAATCTCGAATGATGCACAAAATTCTCGATATAACTTCGATATAGAGACAGGGTTTAATGTAAAAAAGTTCTCTCTATCTGGGTCATTTGCAATGGCATCATAAAGTTTCATGTATTCGAATATCGGAGAGTTGATTGGAATACGCATGGGTATGACTTTTCTACCAACTACACCTCTACTCTTATAGCCAATAAGCCGGATTTCTTTTTGAGCAGCGGGTGTTGTCTCATCCACACCAAGGTTTACGTCAAAATTTTCATACCAAGGTTTTTTGCCATAATTTCTCTTAATGCTTAAAATTGTTTCTTGGTTCTTCCCTGTAGATATCATCAGGAAAAGCGCCAACATGGCAGGCATGTGAGCAGTCTTAAATGACAAATAACTGCGAAAATTAGGATTAATGTTTTTAGCGTAGAGGCTCCACATTTTGTCAGCCAAGTATTGCTGATAATGAGCATAAAGCTTCCTTCCACCTAGGCTTTTATAATCGCCTCCCTCATTAGTTACCTTAAATATTCGGGATGTTTGATGCGTATGATTAGTAAATTTATGTCCGGATCGTTCTTGTTTAGCTTCAAGCAAAAAATTTAAGAAAAGCTTATCATGTCCATCCTTGCCGCTCATTAATAAATTTTTCAACACAGAGTCATTGGCTGAATACGTCTCGATATAATCTTCACCCAGACTATCTTTGGTAGTAGTTAACATTAGCTCATAGCGTTTTCTCCAAACTTCTAGCTCATAAAAGCAGCATGCCAACATCTGCATCATGACACGATCAGAGTAGTCTTTCTCGTCAAGTAAAGTATCGAAATCTAGCTCTTGAGTAGGCGTTGTATTTTGTCGGGAGTAACATATTGTTGAGATTTTAAAGGATTTGCTATGAGGGTGAAGTGCCAATAGCGCTCGAAGGCAAACTTTGTTCTTATTTGCTTGACTTTCGTTTGGAGAACTTATGATAAAACCCACATACATAGGAAAAGTGATCTCTTGAAACGTGGTTGGTGTTTCCTCTTGCTCCGCAAGATATTTAAATAAGGCAGCACATGTAGAGTTATATGGATTAACTAGTTTAGTTTTACTGTTTTGAAAATACTTAATCAATATTCGACTGAATGTTAGAGCTATTTCCAGTCCTACTAAGGCCTTACCATCACCGACAACCTTAAAAGCTCTATCCAAACTATTAACATTAGTTCGATCTGAGAGTATTTCAGATTTTGATTCTGGTGATTCAAAGAAAAAACGGAAGCAGTCAGAGGTATAGTAGCGTTGATATTCAGGTAAGCCATCACCTCCTTTCGCTGGTAATTGTAAAATATTGGATACATGCAAAGCAGATGTTGTTGTTACCCTTGTTGACTTTTTCTTGGCCATTTACAGTGTACCGTTTTTAAATTATCATCATTACATTACATTATAGTGTGTATTTTTTTAATATAAAGAATAAAGTGTACTGAAAAAAAAAGTTTCGTATTTTGGTAGCTATGCCGATAAAGAAAGCATTAAATTATTCAAAAAAAGCGGTGCTTATTTAGTACCCACCTTAATGGCGGGTGATACCGTGGTTAATATGGCAAAAACCTCTGATTTTATGTCACCTGCAATTAGCGCTAAAGCTATTCGTGTGGGGGGCGATATGATCGAAAGCTTTAAACGTGCCTATAAAGCAGGGGTCAAAATAGCCTACGGAACCGACAGCGGTGTTTCAAAGCATGGTTATAATGCTAGAGAAGCACAATTAATGTTAGCTGCTGGTATGTCGCCACAAGATATTTTAGTCTCGGCTACTATCAATGGCGCTGACTTAATTGGCCGAACAAAAAGTGTCGGCACTCTAGAGGTGGGTAAAGTAGCTGATGTTATTGCTATGCACGGTAGCCCGTTAAACGATATTGATGAACTACTTGATGTTGATTTTGTGATGAAATCAGGGGAAGTTGTTAAGCAAAAATAGCTAAAATAAGTAAAGTTTTTTTGATAAGTGTAATTTAAGGCTGTTGATAATAGCCTTAAATTATTTCCCCGTACTCTTTAGCTTTTACTCAAGTACAGAATATGGGGATTTACTTTAATGGCGTTGATTTTCTGCCTAATACACCTGTGGCTAATGCCACTCCGAGTAAGATCACAGCACCGCCGCACAGCATCATTAAACTGATTGTTTCATCTAAAAATAATGTTCCCCATAAAATGCCAAAAACTGGAATTAAATAGGTAACAGATATAGCTTTTGCGGGGCCTAATTCAGCGATAAGACGAAAAAATATAATATAGGCAACACCGGTACAAATAACGCCAATAAGTATCACCGAGCCAATGGCTTTTGCACTGGGTAATGTTTCAGGGATAAAAAATAAGCTCATTGGTAACAGTATGGCACTAGCCGTAATTTGACTGCCGGCAGCTAAAGCTAATGGCTTGATATCGGTTAAATATTTTTTGGTATAATTTGCTGAAATACCGTAACAAAGTGCAGCTAACATTGCCGCTAACGTTGGCAATACCACATCCTTATCATTAAAAAATGCACTGTTATTACTGTCAAAGTGCCCATTTTCAGATACCAGTAAATATACCCCTAAAAAACCAATAAAGAGTCCTAATGTCGCGCTTGGTGTTAATTTATCTTTTAACCAGAAATATGCCACGATAGCACCAAACATAGGTGTTGTTGCGTTCAATACTGAAGTTGTTCCTGCGGTTAACGTTAGTGTGGCATAACCAAAAAGAGCAAAAGGTATTGCGGTATTTAATGCCCCGACAACAAATATCCTTCGCCAACGTCCATTGAGTGCTTTGGTTTGTTTAAATAAAACTAAGCAGCTAAACAAGAATATAGCGCCAATGCTAGCACGCAATGTAGTGAACAATATCGGACCAAATTCAGGTGCGCCAATGCGCATAAACATGAATGAAGCACCCCAAATGCTCGCTAACAGTAGTAATTCTATCGTGGCTTTATAGTTTTTAAGGTTAAAGGTATTCAATCGCTTCTCTTGTGAATGCTGATATTGATGAGCTTTGCTAGCAGTTTAGCGTTTAACGTTATCTGTACTCGCGATAATCGGACGATTGATATAAATAATCTCAGCGGAGATCAAACAGGTGAAGGCTTGTTTATTTCAACAGAGATGACCCTAATGGTATGGCTACCATCGAATTGCCACTGAATATTAAATTCATACAAGCTCATACCGTAGATTTTATTGTCAGCATGTTTTTGTTTATAAGCCGGGCGAGGGTCTTGGCTTAGTACCTGCTCAATGAGTTGACGTAGTTTTGGGTATGATGATGAATATTCATCAATAACTGTTACTGCAGCTGCAGTAAATATGATGCTAAGGTCATTCGTTGGTTGCTGATGGGCATATCCGCCTTGGGCATCAGCAATAATATCGGCATAGGGAACATAAGGCTTAATATCGACTATCGGGGTGCCATCAAGTAAATCAAATTCACTTATATGCAAAATAACCTGCGAGCCTTGATGCTCGGCTTGTAGCTCTATTTCGTCGAGCTTTACCACCGACATGCCAATAGGATTGGGTCTAAACGTTGAGCGTGTTGCCAATACGCCGAGCTTTTTATTACCGCCTAAGCGTGGTGGGCGTACTAAGGGTTTCCAACCTTGTGCTTGGGTGCCATGAAAAACAAATATTAGCCAAATATGGCTAAACTGCGCTAAACCTCTGACCAATTCAGCATTATTGGCCGTTCCTGTTAGGCGTATTTGCCCTTGTGCTGCGGTGACAATGCCGGGTTGGCGGGGAATAGCGAACTTTTCTTTATAAGGCGAGTCGACAGTGCCAATGACATTTACCTTAATACTGTCGATCATTTGTTCTCTTGCTCAACCTTAAATGCGCGGCCATAGCATACGGTTGATGCTAGACAATATTTTGCAGCCTTATCGTCTGTTATCATCACGCATTGGCTAAAAATAATAGCGTTTGCACCAAGTTGATAAGCTTTGCGTCTTGCTTCTGTGCGGGCGTCAATTTCATTAGGTGCAGCATGATAAGCTTTTTCTTGGCAAGACTCGCCCTCAACTAAACCAAGAAATTTATATTTTCCAGCTAGATCTTGCTCTTTTTCAACCATTTTTACTTTTGTCGGCGAAAAGTAATGTTTGAAATTATCACGGTCTAGGTTGGTTGATACATGGTTTATTTTTGCGCAACCAGTTATTGCCAGTGTTATCAATACAGTAAGCTGAATTATACGTTTATTTAATACCAGCGATTTTTTATAAGTTTTATGCATTATTTTATTACCATTACTGTTAGTTTAGCTTGTTCTAAGCATTACTAATGCTGTGCTAATTTACACAATTAGTTAATCCGTTGGGTGTTTCCCTTGATCCAATAATCGAATAATTCATCAATCGTTTTACTTTGTTGCTTCATTGTTAACCAATTACGCATAAATAGTTCAAAAGCATGATCATTTTTATTAATAGGAAAAGCCATATAAAGCGGCGCTAATTCAGGCTTAGGTACCACTACGGTATAGCTTGGATTGAGTAGTGTCCAAGCTGATGATGCCGCTGCACCAAAAACCATGGCATCAATATGAGCATACTCTGCTTTAAAAAATAAGCGTGGTGTTGATATTTCCCAAGCCTTGCCATGAGTAAAGGTTTTAGCAATGGCTTTTTTATAATAAAAGCTTTCAGGGATACCTAAGATAAGATCGTCGCGCTGGAGGATGTTATCCCACTGGGTAAACTCTGCTCGGCGTTTATCTTTAACGACTATGGCAATACTTTGCGTACTGTATGGCATGGTTAGCGTGAATTGTGCCATATTGTCTGGAATAACCGGCACACCCGTTGTTATGTCTAGATAACCGGACGCTAATAATGATTTAGCCTGATGACGAAATATTCTTACAAACTCAATATCAACATTTAAATCAATAGCCAGTTGATTCATTATTTCAATATCAAAGCCCACGAGCTTGCCGTCATTGTTGTGGAATGAGTAAGGCAAATCATCACGAAAATAGCCGACACGAATAAAACCACGTTGCTTAATGCGCGTAAGTACACCTACAAAGGGTTGAGTGGTTTCACTACTTTGTGCGGCTTGATCTAAATAATGGCTTTTGACTTCGTCCATGAGAAAGTCACGCTCAATAAATTTAGTGTAGCCCTGATATTGATAACTAATAGCACTAAAACCAAACTTTAATGCCATAAAGGCAAATACGGATAAAGCGGGAATGATCAGGAGATATTTTATCAGTGCTTTTTTCTTTAGACTAAAAGCTTTCGCCATACTGGTGGCAACCAGTAAGGGTAAACAACTGGCGAAAGTCACCGAGAGCAATGCCGATAAACGACCCACCACTAAGTTTTCAGAAACAATAAAAAAATCGAACATAGAGTGTGAAACATTAAATAACTCTAATAGATTTTGCATTGCCAATGTACTGGTGCCAAATAACTGTGGAATACCAATAACAATAAGTTTTACATAATCTTCAAAACTGATGTAAGCGCCAGAGAACCAAGCGGCAAATAAAACAAAGAGTAATGATAATAATTTACCACCAACAGGTAAGCTGTAACTAATAGGTACAATCACCTCAGAGACTTTATCGGCATTGTCGATATGCGCATATTGTGTCGCAATAAGTTGCTTAGTTTTTTCCACAATAATCGGAATAACAACAAAAAAGCTACCGGTTGCAAATGCGGTGATCATCGCTTCGCGCGATGCTTTTAAAATCGCACGATAACCAAAAGGGGTAATGGTAGCTAGCAGGGCAGGAAAGACAACAAAAGAAAGTAACAGCACTAACACCAGTGAACTGGCGACATAGATCATTAAGCCATCAAGTTGTGAAGCATCAAGTGTTGATGCGGCTCGCCAACCGATACAAAATATACCGACAGGGGCAAAACGCATCACCAAGCTACTAATATTGCTAACGGATTGTTTTAAATTATTTAACACCGCTAATGATTGACGTTTATTTTTAATTGGCATTAAGCCAATACCAATAAATACGCTAAAAAACACCACTGAAGGGATAATGGCGTTAGCGAAGGCATTAAAGGGGTTTGACGGAATAAATAATTCAACTAAGTTAAATTCTTGGCTAACTTTAATGGTGTTGGCACTATAAAATTCAGCGGTTTGCCAATTGGGAAAGGACAGCGGTGCCATTAATATAAAACACAGCATTAAGGTCATCAGCAAGATGATCAACACTAAGGTACTTTTAAGTGCCAATTTTGCCTTACTGGCAGATAAACCGCCAATACCGACAATAAGCGATAACGAAATATAAGGCAGTGCCGTCATTTGTAATAGCATAACAAAGGCATCAGCAAGATGACTAACCATCGAATATAAGGGCGCGTTAACACTACCAACGATAAGCCCAATGGCCATAGCAATAAGAATACGAGTCGATAATGGGATTTGGCTAAGTTTCAATATTGTCATACCAGATAAGAATAATGTTAGGTTGTTACTATTTTGCAGATTATAGTAAAGTGAATAAAAGATACATCCTGTACATGGCTGCTATTTCACATCCATGTGATCGCAGCATACCTTACATCCTGTACATGGCTGCTTTTTCACATCCATGTGATCTCAGCATACCGTACATAAAGGCAAACCCTGCTTAATGTAAAGGTTTGCCTAATAGTGTACTAAGTAACTGAGTATTTGTTATTTAACGCGCATACCGGGTTGAGCTCCGTCATCTGGATTAAGTATCCATAAGTCTTTACCACCTGGGCCTGCAGCTAATACCATGCCTTCTGACATACCAAAGCGCATTTTACGTGGCGCTAAGTTTGCGACCATAACGGTCATTTTACCAATAAGATCTTCTGGCTGATAAGCTGACTTGATACCGGCGAATACCTGACGAGTTTCACCATTTTCTTGGCTATCAAGTGCTAAGGTTAACTTCAGTAACTTATCTGCTTTTTCAACATGTTCAGCGTTGATAATTTTCGCGATACGCAAATCTATTTTTGCAAAGTCATCAAATTGAATTTCTTCGCTGATAGGATCGCTGCCTAACGGGTCACTTAATGCGGCGCTGTTATCAACAACTTTTTCCTGCTTAGCCTGTTTTTTTGCTTTAGTTGGTTTTTCGTCATCATCTTTAACCAGTAAATTTTCTTTTGAAGCTTCAGTCATCGCGTTGACTTTGTCCATATCGACACGCTGCAATAAGGCTTTAAATTTGTTGATTTTATGATCCGTTAATAAGGTTTTGTGGCCTTCCCATATTAACGGGTCATTTAAGAATTCAGCGGTGCTATCGGCTAACACTGGCAGTACTGGTTTTAAATAAATCATCAAGGTACGGAACATATTAATACCCAATGAACAGATATCTTGTACTTCTTGTTGTTTTGTTTCGTCTTTAACTAACTGCCAAGGTTCTTTAATCGCGATGTATTCATTAACTTTGTCAGCTAATGCCATTATTTCACGCATACCACGACCAAAATCACGCGACTCGTAATGTGCTGCGATACTATCGCCAGCGGCCATTACTTCATCCGCTAAAGCTTGGTTGTCAACGGTCGCTGAAAGCATACCGTCAAAACGTTTAGTGATAAAGCTTGCACAACGTGAGGCTATATTCACTACTTTACCAACAAGATCCGAGTTTACTCGTTGAGCAAAATCTTTAAGATTTAAATCTAAATCATCAATACGATTGGTCAGTTTTGCTGCATAGTAATAACGTAAATATTCTGGATTTAGATGATCTAAATAAGTGCGACCTTTAATAAAGGTGCCTTTAGATTTAGACATTTTAGCGCCATCAACGGTAACAAAACCATGAGCATAAACAGAGGTCGGTTTTCTATAACCCGCACCTTCAAGCATCGCTGGCCAGAATAAACTATGGAAATAGATAATGTCTTTACCGATAAAGTGATAAAGCTCAGCTTTAGAATCTAATTGCCAAAACGCGTCAAAATCAATGCCTTTTCTATCACATAAATTCTTAAAGCTACCCATATAACCGATAGGTGCGTCTAACCAAACGTAGAAGTATTTGCCGGGTGCGTTAGGAATTTCAAAACCAAAATAAGGCGCATCACGACTGATATCCCATTGTTTTAAACCTTGCTCGAACCATTCCGCGAGCTTGTTAGCCATTTCTTCTTGTAATGAGCCGCTGCGTGTCCACTCTTGCAACATATCGCCAAAAGCGGGCAAGTCGAAGAAATAATGTTCTGAATCACGTAAAACGGGGGTTGCACCTGAAACCACTGAGCGTGGGTTTAGCACTTCAGTTGGTGAGTAGGTTTCGCCACAGTTATCACAGCTATCGCCATTTTGATCTTCGCTTTTACATTTAGGGCAAGTGCCCTTTACAAAGCGATCAGGTAAGAACATGCCTTTTTCTGGATCGTACAACTGTGAAATTGTGCGGGTTTTGATGTGACCTTTCGCATGTAAACGATTATAAATTTCTTCAGCAAAAGCTTTATTTTCATCACTGTGCGTTGAATGATAATTATCATAGCTTATATGAAAGTCAGCAAAATCAGCCATATGCTCTTCACGCACACCCGCGATCATTTCTTCTGGTGTTACGCCAAGCTCTTGTGCTTTAAGCATGATAGGTGTGCCGTGGGCATCGTCAGCACAAACAAAATAAGTTTCATGACCACGCATTCGTTGGAAACGAACCCAAATATCGGTTTGGATATGCTCTAATAAATGGCCTAAATGAATAGAGCCATTGGCATATGGAAGAGCACAGGTAACTAAAATTTTACGCTTATCTGTAGATGGTACAGATGACTTTGATAAAGACATATAAAGTTTACATATTATTGGTGGTAATTATGCAGGGAATGGTACAGAATTTGTCATTACTTTTCATTAAGAATTATCGTCTTTATGTCATAAAGAGCGGATAAAAGTGCGTTTTAAAAATGTTATCAAATTTCTTATCTAAAAAACTATTTTCTAAAAATGAAGTGAGTGTTGAAAACCAACAGACTATCCAAGGTTTTCTTGATACTTATCGTTCTGATATTTTTCCCCAAGGCTTGTTGGTAGTTGCCGAAGCTATGACGATGGAAATGGCGAAAAAAAACCTTATTATTAAGCTATCGTTACCTTTTCCTTGCGATGGCGAGTTGCATGATATTGCTGAACAATTAACTGAGTTAGTGCAACAACCGGTCAGCCTTGATGCTGAATATCATATTACAGCCGTTAGGCAACATCAGATACCGGGTATAAAAAATATTATCGCGGTATCGTCAGGTAAGGGCGGTGTCGGGAAATCAACAACTGCCGTTAACTTAGCCTATGGTCTTATTGCGGAGGGCTGTCATGTTGGGATTTTAGATGCTGATATCTATGGTCCGTCAATCCCCACTATGTTGGGATTGAAAGGCGCAAAGCCAACATCTAATGACGGCAAATTGATCACACCACTTGAAGTTAACCACCTAAGTGCGATGTCAATTGGCTTTTTAGTTGATGATGCTAATGCCACCGTATGGCGTGGTCCTATGGCGAGTCGTGCATTTTCACAATTACTGAACGAAACCGATTGGCCTGAACTCGACTATCTGATAGTCGATATGCCACCAGGTACTGGAGATATTCAACTCACTTTAGCTCAGCAGGTACCTGTTGCCGGTGCGTTGGTGATCACCACACCGCAAGATATTGCTTTAGCCGATGCCATCAAGGGCATGGCGATGTTTGAACAAGTAAAACTACCGGTACTGGGTATTATTGAAAACATGAGCTATCACCAGTGTGAAAATTGTGGTCATCATTCACACTTATTTGGAGATGGTGGCGGTAAGCGTATTGCCCATGAAGCTAATACCCAGTTACTTGGCCAATTACCACTCGATATCCGTATACGAGAAGATGCGGATACCGGTCGTTGTATAATAAATGAAAATAGCACTGGAGAAATAGCCCAGCTGTATCGTAATATAGCGCGCAAAGTCGCTGCGCAATTGTATTATCAATTAGATATGCGTAGCCCAACCACAGCAAATATTGTGGTTGAGTGATAAGACCTCAAATAATTTACCGATGAACGGCAACGACTAGGCTGTTCATCGAGATAATGTTAAACGGAGCATCAAAGTATTCGTTTGATATAACAACTAAGCCTAAGAAGAATAATCATGAGATTGTGTGACAAAGATATAGAAGAAAGCATTCGCCAAGGGCAGATTGAAATCTCGCCAACACCTGATAGCAGCATGATTTCAGGGGTCAGTGTTGATATCCGTCTAGGTAATGAATTTAGAGTATTTCAAGATCATACCGCGCCTTACATTGATTTAAGTGGCCCGAAAGAAGAAATGCAAAAAGCCATGAACTCTGTAATGAGTGATGAAATTTATATTCCTGATGGCGAAGCGTTTTTTCTTCACCCTGGTGAATTAGCTTTAGCTGTAACCTATGAGTCTGTAACCTTGCCAGATAATATTGTCGGTTGGTTAGATGGTCGCTCATCATTGGCCCGTTTAGGACTAATGGTGCACGTTACTGCCCATAGAATTGATCCAGGCTGGTCAGGACAAATTGTTTTAGAGTTTTATAATAGCGGTAAATTACCATTAGCATTAAGACCTAAAATGACGATTGCGGCGCTTAACTTTGAAACTATGTCATCAAGTGCGGTAAGACCATACAACAAGCGTGATAATGCTAAGTATAAAGGTCAGATGGGGGCGGTTGCTAGCCGTATCAGTCAAGATGAAGATCATAAATAATTTTTAAGTAATAACTTAGTGATCGTCAATGACCACAAAGCCAACAATAATCATGTTGGCTTTGTGGTTTATAAATTGTGTTTTTAACGTGTATGCAAGTTCGAACTTCGCTTACCGCTTGTTCAACCCAATCTAAGTTAACTTAGTTAGAGTTAACCACCGTTGGAAGCGTGTCATCGAGGCTATTATTGGCTTTTGAAATACAGATATTTAAGGCAGAAATTAATTTATCACGACTGTGATAGTGACTGACGGTATCACTGCTTAACTCATGATGACAAACACTGATACGCTTTGAGGTGACATTGCTATCGTGGCATATCGCACTATCAATCGGCAAGAAACCGATGTTTTCTTCAATCCAAGCAAGTTTTTGATCTAATGACAGATCAGCAGCAGGGCTATTTTCAGCCGTAATATTATCAATAAAGACTCTATGCGCACTTGTTTGCTCTAAGGCATTACTAATGTCACGTATCAGCAAAGGAGGAATCACACTGGTTAAAAAGCTACCCGGACCTAAAATAACTAAATCAGCATTTAAAATGGCATCGATACTGCTGGGTAATGCTTTAACTAATGGCGCTAGCATTAAGCTTTTTGGCATCATCGACATTTTATCAACTGATAACTCACCGACTCGACAACGTCCTTCTGGATAAAAAGCCATCAGATCAGTAGGTGTTTCAGACATTGGCAGTACCGGTGTTTTCACTCTTAATAAGCGTCTAACCAATTTTATAGAATCAAGCGGGCGGGAGTGTATTTCACCTAAGCCATATAAAATTAAGTTACCAAGATTATGACCACCAAGCTCATCATTACCATCGAAACGAAAATCGAATAATTGGCTGCCAACCGACTTTTCATCAACCAATTGAGTTAAACAATTACGTAAGTCACCCCAAGCGATAGAGCTACTACGCTTTCTTAAACGACCAGTTGAGCCACCGTTATCTGTAGTAGTGACAATGCCGGTAAGCTGGTTTCCTAAAAAGGAGAGAGTAGAAAGTACACGTCCTAGACCGTGCCCACCACCAATGGCAACAACATTGAGCTTTTTTAGCTGCATATAATAATTATTTTTTTCAATTGAATTTTAACCATAACGCTAATTATACGATAAATAAAGCCGTAGGGGAGAGTTTTAAATTGAATAGCTTAGATAAAGTAGCGATTCAATGATGTTTGCTAAATTAAGTTCTGTGGTATTGGCATTAGATTTATATTTGCTCAATATCAACTTTTTTTATGATCTAAACAGTTGATAAGTCAAAATTTAGCCAACTTGTTCTATAAGTAATCAGTTAAGTGAGATCTTTTAAAAAAATAGCCAATTATCAAAAATAAGGGTTGACAGGTTCTTGGTCGCTGCTTAGAATGCGCCTCGCTTTCAACGAGTAACTAGATTACTTTTTAGAAAGAGGATTAAGATAAGTATTAGGCCATTTATTTTATTTCTATGTGGGGCTATAGCTCAGCTGGGAGAGCGCTTCGCTGGCAGCGAAGAGGTCTGCGGTTCGATCCCGCATAGCTCCACCAATATTTATTTAATAGTGTTAACATTATTAAAAGATAGATAAAAAGATAATTGTAATTGGATAACTCTTGAGTTATCGAATTATAAAAATAAAGTTAGATACTTTGTTTTATCGTTTTAGTGTCCCTATCGTCTAGAGGCCTAGGACACCGCCCTTTC
>TARA_R110002049_G_scaffold23545_6_pt1 | contig 36577 bp, 40 predicted proteins | sample TARA_R110002049 | Tara Oceans TARA_R110002049 (sample SAMEA4396941) | marine metagenome | biome: Polar Biome; feature: [SRF] surface water layer (ENVO:00010504); material: water (ENVO:00002006), including particulate matter (ENVO:01000060) such as... | depth 5 m
GTCCATCTTTTCGATCATCTTGAGACGCGATTGCGCCTGTTTCGCCTTGGATGCCTTGGCCTTGAAACGGTCAACGAAGGATTGCATGTGGTCGCGGCGGGCCTGCTGTTTTTTGGCCATGGCTGTCAGCAAGGCGCGTTTTTCGGCACGTTGGCGGGCGAATTGGTCGTAGGGACCCTGATAATAGGTCAATTTACGGTCTTCGAGGTGCAAAATCCCGCCCACGGCGCGGTTCAACAGGCCACGGTCGTGGCTGATGATCAGCACGGTATGGGGGTATTTTGCCAGATAGCTTTCCAGCCACAACGCGCCTTCGAGGTCGAGGTAGTTGGTCGGCTCATCGAGCAGCAGCAGATCGGGCTGCGCGAACAGCACAGCGGCCAAGGCCACACGCATCCGCCACCCGCCCGAAAAGGCCGAGCAGGGCATGATCTGTTCGGCGTCATCAAAGCCAAGACCCTTGAGGATCGCCGCAGCGCGCCCTTCGGCGGACCAGGCGTCGATATCCGCCAGACGGGTCTGGATGTCAGCGATGCGGTGGGCGTCGGTGGCGGTTTCAGCCTCGACCATCAGTTCGGCGCGTTCGGTATCGGCGGCCAGTACTGTGTCGATCAGTGATGTGGCGGAGGAGGGTACCTCTTGGGCCACGCCGCCAATGCGCGCGCGCGAGGGCATGGAAAACTCGCCACTGTCCAGCGACAGCTCGCCCCGGATGATTTTGAAAAGCGTGGTTTTACCCGCGCCATTGCGCCCGACGATGCCAACTTTGTGGCCTTCGGGGATCACGGCGGAGGCTTCCTCAAACAGAGGGCGGCCTTCGACGGAATAATTGATTTCTGAGATGCGTAACATAGGCGCGGTGTGGACCAACTGGCAGGCGGGGTCAATCACGGCTTTTCATGGCCCATGCCCCATGTTAGGGAGCGCCCAAATCAACACCCCCAAAGGAGCAAGCCCAATGGCCCTCGAACGCACTTTTTCGATCATCAAACCCGACGCAACACGTCGCAACCTGACCGGCGCGATCAACAAGAAATTCGAAGACGCAGGTCTGCGCGTCGTCGCGCAAAAGCGTATTCACCTGACGAAAGCCCAAGCCGGTGAGTTCTACAAGGTGCACGCCGAGCGTCCGTTCTATGACGAACTGTGCGAATTCATGGCCTCCGCGCCGATTGTTGCGCAGGTTCTTGAAGGCGAAGGCGCCATCGCGAAAAACCGCGAAGTCATGGGTGCAACCAACCCAGCAGACGCGGCAGCAGGCACCATCCGCGCCGATTTTGCTGAAAGCGTTGGCGAAAACTCCGTTCACGGGTCCGATGCCCCTGAAACGGCTGCGGTTGAAATCGCTTACTTCTTCTCCGGTCTTGAACTGGTTGGCTAAGCCAATCCATCCCGGATTATGACGACCAAAAGGGCTGCCTTAGGGCAGCCCTTTTTAATTATTGAGGGTGGGGTGGTGCGACGAAAGTTGCCCTTCGACCGCCCGCGTGCTTGGCGCTCTGGCCGCCTCGCGCTTGAGGTGGCGTTCCAATAGGTCGACGTTGCGCATCTTGGACTTCCAGCCGATGTCAAAGAGATCACCCACCAGCGGGACCGACCCGATGACGTAGTCTATGCCCGTGTTGACCAGCATCCGAACCAGCAGCGGCTTGGAAGCGCCCATCCGGTGTGATTCTTTCAAGATAATGGCGGAGGGGATCAGTGCCAGCGTGTCGCCTACCACCGGCACGAGCCCCAGAATCGCATCCCAGCCCAGACGGACCCCGACGATGGGTAGACGGTAGGCGCTGTCCATTGTCTGCGCGAGTTTGCGCAGGCGCGCGAGGTCGGCGGCGTGGGGGTGTTCGTCAAACTGCATGTTGGGCCCTGAGATGAGGTAAGTTACATCCCAACGCGCGCGCGGCGTCGTGGGTTCCCTCAGCTGTCGCGCACGCCGATGACGTTCATCATCCGCTCGAATTCGGATGTGTCTGGATCGTGGTGCCGTGCCTTTAGCGCGTCAAACGTCACCCGAAGGGCCTTCTTCTCGGCGCCTTTGCAATCGTTCCACGGGCGACCCATCAGCCCCATGACCAACACGTAATACCCGATAAAATGCGGTTTTGTGCCAGCAGCGAGCAGACGTGCATAGGCGGCATCCGCGCCTAACGCGCGCAGCGTCTCGGCGTCGGGGATGCCGGCGTTGATGCAGGCGGCCTCGAACGCGGGGCCAAGATTGCGGATGGTGGAAATCGCAGCACACATACCCCTGAAATACCGGGGCAGAGCGGATTTGTCACGCTGGGATCGCGGCCTTACAGGCTGGCGTAGTCCGTGATCAGCGGTGTTGGTTTTGGTGCCGGTTTGGACGCGGCGATAACGGGTGCGGTCGGCTTTTGCGACGCAGGTTTCTGAGGTTGCGAAGATGTGTCAAGACGGGCCATTTGAAAGCTCCTTGCTGCTCTGAGCGGGCAGATGCAACGCAACTGCCGCAATGCCAAGGGTGGATGACGAATGGGCCGTCAGATGGGCGTAATTGTGCCGATATTGTGACAGGTAAGCGGAGAGGCGCGGCCTTTTTACCGCGCGGGCGCTGTCAGCTCTGTTCGAACCGCGCGTCGGCCCGCAGTGGGCCAATCGGTGCCGCCAGCGATTTGCCGGTCAGATCCACCAAATGTGCCAGAACATTGCGGGTGGCCGCCCCCAGAAGTGCGGCAGGCACATCAGTATAGATCGCGGCGGCTAGGGCGGCGGCATCCGCGGGGCCTTGGGAAAGCTGATCCAGTATCGCAGCCTCGCGGCTTTTGCGATGGGCCACCAGCCAGCCCAGCCGCGCGGCAGGATCGGCAATAGGTCCGCCGTGACCGGGATAGAAAACGCGCCAGTTCCGCGTCGCCAATCGGTCGCAGGAAGTCATGAAATCGGTCAGGTCCCCGTCGGGTGGAGATACCAGCGAGGTGGCCCAGCCCATGACGTGATCGGCAGTCAGGCAGGCGTCGCCAATGGCGAGGCATAGGTGGTTGCCGATATGGCCGGGCGTGTGCAGCGCCTCGACCTGCCAGGTATCGCCGTTCAGTGTCTCACCATCCGTGAGCCTGTGGTCCGGTACAAAATCGGCATCAATGCCTTCGCCCCCGCCCAGCATCCCGGCCTGTGCCAGTTGTTGCATCACCGGCGACCGGCCGGCTGTCGCATCGCCAAAGGCCCAGACCGGCGCGTCACAGCGTCTGGACAGGGTGCGCGCCAGTGGTGAATGGTCCAGATGCGTGTGGGTCACGATGATGTGGCTGATGTGCTGGCCGGGGGTGAGGGCGGCAAGGATCGCCTCAAGATGGGGCGCGCTGTCGGGGCCGGGGTCGACCACGGCGATGTCGCGCGTGCCCAGCAGATAGGTATTGGTACCGCGATAGGTCATTGGCGACGGGTTCGGTGCCACGATCCGGCGCAGGCCTGTTTCCAGCGTTTCGGCCACCCCGATGGGTGGATTGAAGTTATCGGGTGGCAGCATGGTTTGGCCTTTCGCAGGGGCAGGGGGCTGGCTAAGGTCTAGCCATGATTTTTGTCTGGCTCAAACGATATATGCCGCGGGGGATTTATGGCCGCGCCGCCTTGATCCTGCTGTTGCCGGTGGTGTTTTTGCAGCTTGTCGTCACAGTGATTTTTGCCCAGAGGCATTTCGAGGGCGTGACCAACCAGATGACGGACACGGTGCTGCGTGAATTGTCGTTGGTGATGATGGCCGCGGCCGAGGCCCCGAATGCCGCTGCCGTGCCAGCGGCAGTGCAGGCCCGTGCCGCGCCCCTGGATATTGCCGTGATAGCTGCCGTGCCGCCGTTGCCGCAGGTCAATCGCTTGCGGTGGTATGACTATTCTGGTCGGGTGCTGATCGCCCGGTTGACGTCAAAGCTGCCGTTGCTGCGCACCGTTGATCTGAGCGATGGTGATTATGTCGTGCTATACGTCGACAGCCCGAACGGCCCTTTGCAAATTCAGTTCGACAGGCGTCGAATTTCCGCGTCAAACCCGCATCAGTTGTTTGTTTATACTGTATTTTTCGGCGTGCTGCTGTCGCTCATCGCGTCCATTTACCTGCGCAACCAATTGCGCCCGATCAAGCGGTTGGCCCGCGCCGCCGAAGCCTTTGGCCGAGGGCGGCACGAGCCCTATACCCCCGCAGGTGCGGTCGAAGTGCGCGCGGCGGGCAATGCCTTTATTGACATGCGTGCCCGGATTGAACGGCAGATTGAACAGCGTACCCTGATGTTGTCAGGCGTCAGCCACGATCTGCGCACGCCGCTGACGCGGATGCGGTTGGGCCTGTCGATGATGGACGACGACGAGGCGGCACCGCTGCGCGATGATGTCGATGATATGCAGCGCATGTTGGATGAATTCCTGAACTTCGCCAAAGGGGCCGCAGAGGGCGAGCCTGAAAAAGTCGACCCGCATGATTTCGTCGCCACCATCGTGGCCGATGCGCAGCGCGCCGGGCGGGCCGTTGTCGTGCTGCCGCCAGAAGGCGAAGGCACCGGCACGGTGAAACTGCGCAAGGTGGCGATGCGGCGGGCCGTTGATAACCTGATTTCCAACGCAGTGCGCTATGGCGCGCGCGCCGAGGTTTCGGTGTTGTTGACAGATAAGACGCTGCGCATTCGGGTAGAAGACGATGGCCCCGGTATCCCCGAAGACCGTCGGAACGAGGCAACGCGCCCCTTTGCGCGCCTTGACCCTGCCCGCAATCAAGACAAGGGCGGCGGTGTGGGCCTGGGTTTGGCAATTGCCACGGACATCGCCCGCGCCCACGGCGGGGTGTTGCGGCTGGGCGAATCTGCCCGGATGGGGGGCCTGCGCGCTGACATCGTCATCGCCCGGTGACCCTGCGGCACGATTGTGCCACTGCGGCCCATTTGCCAGACTGGCCGAAACCCCAGACTGGCCGAAACCCCAGACTGGCCGAAACCAATGCGGAGCACACCGATGACGCCTTATGACATGATCAAATCCCATCTCGACACGGCGGTCCCTTTTGCCACCCATGTGGGGGTCAAGCTGTTGGAGGTGGGCGACGGCACGGCGCGCGCTGAACTGGCGCAACGGCCCGAGACAAGCAATCACATCGACACGCAGCACGCCGGTGCGATGTTCACGCTGGGCGAGGCCGCATCGGGGGCGGCGATGGCTGGCGCGATGGCCCCGGTGATAATGAACATGCGCCCTGTGGCAGCGATGGGCCAGATCGCGTTCAAGCGCATCGCCAAGGGCACGCTTACGGCAAGCGCGCGCACATCGCAGCCAGGCGCGGATTTGCTAACGGCCTTGCACGACAACGGCAAGGTCGCCTTTGACGTGATGGTTGATATTCAGGACGCGGCGGGTGAAACTGTCGTTGAGATGACGATGAATTGGCACGTCAGCGCGGCCCGCTGAAACCGCCGGGGGCAGATGGCTTATCCGACCATCCGCTGCGCGATTTCAACCTCTGCCGCAAAGTGACGCGCAAATTGGGTGTGCTGTGCCATATCAATCGCCAGGCAGGCCTTGGCGCGTTCAAGCGTCGTCAGTCGCGCGTGGTCAAACACGAATATCGCGTCATAGATGCGCCGCAGATCATGTTCTGGCGTCGGGGAATTGATCGCCTCCAACAGAATGTCCCGCATTGTTCCGCGATAGCCCCAGGACGACAGCCGCCAATCGAGTTTTGAACGCCAGGCGTCGTAGCCCTGATCAATGAAATGTAGCAGATAGGCCCCATTCTCGGGCCCCAGAATGACATCGACATGCGCGTCACCCTCGGCAGAGCGCAGATAATGCTGGCGCACCCGATAGGTCGCCAAACCCGTCCGGGTGACCGATTTCCCGATCCAATGACCGCTTAGCCCCCGGCGCTTTAGCATTGCTTTGCTCAGATCGCGGTAAACCGAATTGCAACACCAGCGCGGCATTGCAGTGCGAAACTGGATCGTTCCCGGCCTGTCCGGGCTTTGGATGCGTTCGGCGGGGCGGATCAGGATGGCACTGACCTGATCTGGCTGTGCCGAAACCTCTTGTTTTAGAGTTCGACCTTGAAGATAGACCAATTCATCGCCGTCGACATTCAGGAACCAACCGACGGGCAGGCCATCATATATATGCTGCATGGCTGCGTTTTGCCGCAGCGTGAATCGCTTTCTGGGCCGGATGCCGATGCCGAGCCAGAACGCGCGGGTGCAGGGGATGCAACGGACCTTGTCGTGATCCTTGAGCAAGGCAATGGCCGGGTCATCAGGATCGTCAAAGCACAGGACGATCTGATCGACGCCTTGATCAAGGTACCAACTGACAAACCGCAGCGTGATTTCGACCGGTTCTCGCAGAATGGCGCCCACAACTAACAAGGCGCGCACCGCACCGCACGAATGTATGCCTCAAATTCGACCATCTATTTCGCAGTCTTTGTTTCAGATAATAATCTTAATCAATTGCGGTCAATTAGTTGCAAAAGATCGGGAATCGCGAAAGCCGGGATGTCGCATTGTTCTGAATTTGTTGTATTTCCGCTACGTCGAGGCGGGTGATGTTGGATCTCAACATCAGACCACGAGGCAAAAAGGGGTGCGCCCACAAGCGGTGCAAAGACCGACGCGGGGGCGTCCAACACGTACTAGGCGGAGTATGGTAGGCCCGGCAGGACTTGAACCCGCAACCAAAGCGTTATGAGCGCTCTGCTCTAACCAATTGAGCTACAGGCCCGCCATGGGCGTTTGGGTATGACGCGCGCGGCGGGGCGTCAAGGGAATACCTGCACCATTTGATTGCAGAACGCGACGCAATACTCTAACCCGCGCGCAAGGGAATTGCGCGCCGGGGGCCAGACCATGACAAAATCCAAAAACGGGATCACCTATGCTGAGGCAGGGGTGGATATTGACGCCGGCAACGCGCTGGTGGAGCGGATCAAACCTGCGGCCAAGGCCACGGCGCGGCCCGGCGTGATGTCGGGCCTGGGCGGTTTTGGCGCGTTGTTCGACCTCAAAGGTGCTGGTTTTACGGACCCGGTGCTGGTGGCGGCGACCGATGGGGTCGGCACCAAGCTGCGGATCGCCATTGATACGGGCAACGTCGACAGTATCGGCATCGATCTGGTGGCAATGTGCGTCAATGATCTGGTCTGCCAAGGTGCCGAGCCGCTTTTCTTCCTGGATTATTTCGCGACGGGCAAGCTTGAGCTGGATCAGGCGACGCGCATCATCGAAGGCATCGCGGCGGGCTGCGCGCAGTCGGGTTGCGCGCTGATCGGTGGCGAAACGGCGGAAATGCCCGGTATGTATCATGCGGGCGACTTTGATCTGGCGGGCTTTGCCGTGGGTGCGATGGAACGTGGCACTGAACTGCCCCGCGCCGTGGCGGCGGGCGATGTGCTGCTGGGTCTGCCCAGCGACGGGGTCCATTCCAACGGCTACAGCCTTGTGCGGAAAATTGTCGAACTTAGTGGGTTGGGCTGGGATGATGCCTGTCCTTGGGGCGACGGCACGTTGGGTGCCGCGCTGCTGACGCCCACCCGCCTGTATGTCAAAGGGGCGGTTGCGGCCCTGCGCGCCGATGCGGTCAGTGCGCTGGCGCATATCACGGGCGGTGGGTTGACGGAAAACCTGCCACGGGTGCTGCCCGAGGGGCTGGGTGCCGATATTGATCTGGGGGCCTGGGATTTGCCGCCGGTGTTCAAATGGCTGGCCGCCCAAGGTGGCATGGCCGAGGCGGAACTGCTGAAAACCTTTAACGCCGGGCTGGGCATGGTTGCGGTCGTTCCCGCCGCACAGCTACAGGCGGCCAAGGATGCCTTTGCCGCCGAAGGCCACGACGCGGTCGAAATTGGCCATATCACAAAGGGTGCGGGTGTGCGTTACACAGGCGCGCTGCTTTGACCAAACGGGTTGCGATCTTTGTGTCTGGCGGCGGGTCTAACATGCGCGCGCTGGTCGCGGACATGACGGGCGATCATGCGGCGCGCCCGGCTGTCGTGGTGTCGAATAATGCGGATGCAGGCGGTATTGCCTGGGCGCAGGGGCAGGGGATCGCGACCGAGATTGTGGATCACCGTCCCTTTGGTGCCGACCGTCCGGCGTTTGAGGCAGCGCTTGGCGCAGCACTTGCCCCGCATGCGCCTGATATTATTTGTCTGGCGGGATTCATGCGCAAGCTGACGGCCGGTTTTACTGATGCCTGGGCGGGACGGATGATCAACATACACCCGTCGCTTTTGCCAAAATATCGCGGGCTTCATACCCATGCACGCGCGCTTGAGGCCGGTGACCGGGTGCACGGCTGCACGGTGCATGAGGTGACGGCAGCGCTGGATGATGGGCCTGTTCTGGGTCAAGCGCAGATCGCGGTTCATCCGGGGGACACGCCCGAGACATTGGCTGCGCGCGTGTTGGTTCAGGAACATCTGCTCTACCCGGCTGTCTTGCGCCGCTTTGCTGCTGGGGATCGCCAACCGGTGATGTTGTCAGCGACCATGGGTTAGGCCGACACTGGTCAATAGCGGGCGTCTGTTGTACCCCTTGTCATCAGAACCCATGCGGGCCTGTCAACGTCGCAAAGAGCATCTATGAAAACCATCACAACCACCGCCGATCTTGCCCAGTTTTGTGAGGAGGCGGCGCAACATGCCTATGTGACCGTCGACACTGAATTTCTGCGCGAACGGACCTATTATTCCAAACTTTGCCTTGTGCAGTTGGCTATGCCCGGCACGGATGACAGCAAGGCCGTTCTTGTTGATCCGCTGGCTGACGGCATTTCGCTTGAACCGCTGTATACGCTGTTTCGCGACACATCGGTGGTAAAGGTCTTTCACGCCGCCCGGCAGGACCTGGAAATTTTCTATGTCGATGCGCAGGTGTTCCCTGAGCCGCTGTTTGATACGCAGGTCGCGGCAATGGTCTGTGGCTTTGGCGAACAGGTGGGTTACGAGACTTTGGTACGCAAGATCGCGCATCAGCCGCTCGACAAGACATCCCGGTTTACCGATTGGTCGCGCCGCCCATTGACGGACGCGCAGAAAACCTATGCCTTGGCCGATGTGACGCATCTGCGCCAGATCTATGAATTTCTGGCCACGAAACTGGAAGAGTCCGAGCGCAGCCATTGGGTCGCGGAAGAGCTGGAAATTCTGACCAATCCCGACACCTATATTACCCTGCCGCAGGACGCCTGGAAACGGGTCAAGACCCGGACCAATTCTTCCAAGTTTCTGGCGATCGTGCGTGAATTAGCCGCCTTCCGCGAGGAATTTGCCCAGAGCCGCAACATCCCACGCAGCCGCGTTTACAAAGATGATGCGCTGGTCGAACTTGCAAGTCTGAAACCCAAGAACACCGAGGAATTGGGCCGCGCACGTCTGCTGCTGCGCGAGGGCCGCAAGGGCGAGATCGCGGATGGTATCCTCAAAGCGGTGGCTGCGGGACAGGCCTGCAAGGCCGATGACATGCCCCAGCCCGACCGCAGCCGCGACAAATTGCAGGTCAACCCGGCACTGTCTGATCTGTTGCGGGTTCTGCTCAAGGCCAAGACTGAAAGCGCCGGAGTTGCGGCCAAGCTGATCGCGCCTGCGGCGGATCTGGATGCGCTGGCGGCGGGGCTGCGCGATGTACAAGCCTTGCAGGGCTGGCGGCGCGAAGTCTTTGGCGACGATGCGCTGCTGCTGTGCGAGGGCAAGATCGCGCTGGCGGCCGTTGGCAATGATGTAAAAGTTGTAAAGGTCTGAACCAGCCTGCGGGCGTGGCGCTTAGCGCCGCGCGACCAATGCGTTCAATGCACCCTCGACACGGATCGTGCGCACACCGCGCAGGGTCTGGTCAGTGACGCGGCGCGCCGCAATCACTTCGCGCGTTGGTTTAGCGCCTTGCGGTGTCTGCGTTTCGGGGCGGATCCCTTCGATGCGGTAGGTCAAAACCCCGTCCACCGGCAGTTCATCATCGTTCTGCGGGGTCAGGCGCACCGAATAGATACCCTGACGCGCTGCCAAACCTGTAGCACGGATCAGCGCACCACCCGGAACACGTTCGATGGTCAACTCGGTAACCTGTTCAAACGGGCGCCCTTCATAGGTTTCCTCAGCCGCACGGCGGTTGGCGAACAACCCGCCTTTCTTGGGGATCAGCGGGTTGGTGCTGGCCGTTTGCTCGACCGCAACGGAACGCGAGTTGCCGAACCAGTTGAACGGGTTGACGCGGCTATCGCGCACGGCACCGCAGGCGGTGAGCAGGAGGGTCGATGCCGTTAAGGCTAGGATGGTCTTGCGCATAGGATCCGCCGTGGAATTTCGATTGCCTTTTGACTAACCCATCACGTGACACTTGGGAAGGGGGTGGACCTTTGTCAGCCCGCATCCTACCTGTTTGACAGCAATTTCCACCGGAGACGATACCTGATGGCCACGCTCGCCTTTGAAGACCTTGTTGAGGATTTCGAGTTTCTTGAGGACTGGGAAGACCGATACCGGCATGTGATTGATCTGGGCAAGGCGATGACGCCCCTGCCAGAGGCGCTGTGTGTGCCTGCGACCAAGGTGGACGGTTGCGCAAGTCAGGTCTGGCTGCATGCCCAATTCGAGGGCGGTAAGCTGCATTTTGATGGGGCCAGCGACGCGATGATCGTATCCGGGCTTATTGCCGTTTTGCGGCATCTTTACAACGGCTTGACCCCGGTTGAGGTGGGCCGCGTCGATGCCCGCGCGGAAATGGCGCGGTTGGGACTGAACGACCACCTTTCGGCACAGCGGTCAAACGGGTTGCGTGCGATGATCGAGCGTATCCGCGAAACGGCAGCAGCCGAAGCCTGATCAGAGTTGTGCCAGCGCGGTGGTTAGGTCACCATAACCGGTAAAGCGACGCTCGAACGCCAGACCTAGACGTTCGGCACATGTGCGCGCCTTGTCGGTTAGGGCTGGATCGTCGGTTTGCGCCTGATAGACCAGTTTTTCGTAATTGCCAAAATACATGTCGCGCAATTCGGGGTGGCGGTCGAGGCCCAGTGGTTTGATCACAAAGGCCTCGAACTGTCGCACCAGAAAATCCGTGAGATAAAAGGTCGTTATCTCGTCTTGCGCAGTTTTGGCGAAACTGTCGTTGCCCTGGAAAAAGCTGTAGCAGTGCGGGCCTGCCACCATTTGCACGCCCATCTCGTCGCAGGCCGCCTGCAACAGCCCGCCGGTGCCACAATCCGCGTAGACGACAAAGAATTCGTCGTAATCATTGCGGTGTTTGGTCACGCAGTCGCGCACGGCGTCCGTGATCTTTTCTGGGTAGATATGCAGATTGGCAGGCAGGCATGTCAGATCAAGGTGGGTCCAGCCATTTGCCTGCTTCAGGTCCAAAATCTCGCGCGCCAATGCGCCACAGGCGATCAGCAGGATGCGCCCACTTTTCGCGGGTGCGAGGCCCGTTGTGGTCAAGGTGTCGCTATCTGGAAGGCGGTGCTGTGACATAGGTACAGTTTGCCATCATTTGGTGGCATTGGCCATGCCGGTCCCGCGCCGCCGTTACGGCGCGGAACGACATTAGGCTTATGCCGATTGCATGGAGTTGTGCTTGCGCCCCATCCATTCTTTGGCGGTTTCCACCGCCACGGCCGCATCGCGGCAATAGGCGTCGGCACCGATGGCTTTGCCAAATTCCTCGTTCAGGGGCGCACCACCGACGAGAACGATGTAATCGTCGCGGATACCTTGTTCGATCATCGTGTCGATCACGACTTTCATATAGGGCATCGTCGTGGTCAGAAGGGCGGACATACCAAGGATATCAGGGCCTTCGGTTTCCATCGCCGCAAGATATTTCTCGACAGAGTTGTTGATCCCCAGGTCGACCACCTCGAACCCGGCACCTTCCATCATCATGCCGACAAGGTTTTTGCCGATGTCGTGAATGTCACCTTTGACAGTGCCGATTACCATCTTGCCCACACGCGGTGCGCCGGTTTCGGCCAGCAGCGGCTTGAGGATGAACATACCACCCTTCATCGCATTGGCGGCCAACAGCACTTCGGGCACGAACAGGATGCCGTCGCGGAAATCGGCGCCGACAATTGTCATCCCGCCAACAAGAGCTTTGGTCAGAATGTCGTAGGGTTCCCACTTGCGTTCCAGCAGAATGTTCACACCTTCCTCGATCTCTTCCTTGAGGCCATCGTAAAGGTCATCGAACATTTGTTGGACAAGTTCTTCGTCGTCCAGATCGGCCAGGATGATTTCTTCTTCGTCGGACATGGTCTTTCCTTCTGCTGGGCTTTGCAGGTGCATGGCACTTGCGCCCTTTTGTCACGTAACGCGTCATTCGGTTGAACATTTTGCGACATTGGCCGCACATTGCGCGACGCGCTGGTGCAAAAGCTACTTCTCAATGAGGTGCAAGGACAAGGTGTTGACGGCATTTACTTGCATATGTTCCTGATTTGTTCTAGCTGATTTAAATGGATAGGGAAGATCAGCGTTTTCGTGTGTTGGGTCGGGCGGCAGCGACCAACCATGCGGGCCGGTTTGAACGACACGCGCGGGCGGCGGTCGATGATGGCTGGGCGCGCGATGACGACCTGCCGGTGCTCCGCACGCGGACCAGCATTGAGGTGCCGCGCAGTGTGATCACCTATAACAAGTCGCCCGATCTGCCCTTTGATCGGTCGATCAACCCCTACCGGGGTTGTGAACACGGATGTGTCTACTGCTTTGCGCGGCCCAGCCACGCCTATCTTGGTCTGTCACCGGGGCTGGATTTTGAAACGCAACTGGTGGCGCGCCCCGAGGCACCACAGATCTTGCGGCGCGAACTGGCCGCCAAACGGTACAGCGTGGCACCCATTGCAATCGGCACCAACACCGATCCCTATCAGCCGATTGAAAAAACGCATGAGATCATGCGCCGCTGCTTGCAGGTTCTGTCGGATGCCAATCACCCGGTCGCGATCGTCACCAAGGGCAGCCTGATTGAGCGCGACATTGATATCCTTGCTGACATGGCGCGGCGCGGGCTGGCGGCGGTGGGGATATCCGTCACGACGCTAAATTCAACGCTTAGCCGATTGATGGAACCACGCGCGCCAGCGCCACAGCGCCGCCTACAGATCATCCGCCGATTGTCAGAGGCGGGTATACCGGTGCGCATCATGGCGTCGCCTATGATCCCAGCGCTGACCGATCCCGAACTTGAGACAATCCTTGCCGCCGGGCGCGATGCCGGGGCCCGCTGGGCCAGCTGGATCATGCTACGCCTGCCGCGCGAGGTGTCGCCGCTGGTACAGGACTGGTTGGCGCAGCATTTTCCCGACCGGGCAGAGCGGATCATGGGCCATCTGCGCGACATGCATGGCGGCAAGGAATACGACGCGACCTGGCACCGGCGGATGCGCGGCAGCGGGCCTTATGCGGATCTGGTCGCCCGGCGCTATGAGGTCGCGATCAAACGGTTGGGGTTATCCAAGGCGGGCGCACCCCTGCGCCGCGACCTGTTTCAGGCGCCTGTGCCGGTGACCGATCAGCTCAGCTTGTTCTGATCCGCGATCGGGCGGGCAAAGGCGCGCCCGATCAGCCACGTGACGATAAACACCAGTGCCACAATCGCCCCCGGCCCATAGACCAGAAATTGCAGGTCTTCGCCGCGTAATTTCCATGGCATCCGCATCCAGCAGCCGCCATTCACACTGCCAAAAGCGCAGGCCATACCCATCACCTGAACATAGCCCAAGCCCCACAGAAACAGCGCCCCAAGGCGCAAAAACCACAGGAACACATTCAATCCGGTTGGTACTTTGCTCTGGATCACCTGCGGCGTCGCCCGCGGTTCAGCCACGGCGACGGCCGCGGCGTTCGGCGCGCACTGGTCCCTTACCGTCGGTGCCATCGCTGGCCGAAGAAAACGGGCCGATTTCGGCTGCGATTTCATCCAGCGTGGGCGCAGGGCCTTTTTCGGTACTGTCGAGCGCGGCACGCATGGCCACCAGATGTTCCGGCATGGTGCCGCAGCAGCCGCCGATGATGCTTGCGCCCGCGTTGCGTGCCATGACGGCGTAGCGGCCCATCAGTTCGGGCGTGCCATCATAGTGGATGTGGCCCTCAACATACTTCGGAATGCCGGCGTTGCCCTTTGAGATGATCGGCAGCGTGCCACCCTTGGCGGAAAAACCCAAGACCGTACGCAGCAGGTCAGACGCCCCGGTGCCGCAGTTGGCGCCGTAGGCCATCGGGGCGTTATCCAGTTCATGCACCATATCGACCATGCCTTCAGAGGTCAGACCCATCATTGTCCGACCGGCGGTATCAAAGCTCATGGTGCCACACCAGTCCAGCCCGGCCAGCGCAAAGCCTTCGGCAGCGGCGCGGTATTCTTCGGGGGCGCTGATGGTTTCCAGCCAGCCGATATCAGCCCCACCAGCCTTGAGCCCGTCGGCGGTTTCGTGAAACATCTCGACGGCCAGCGCATGTGTCAGGGGGCCGACCGGCTCCATTATTTCGCCTGTGGGACCGACAGACCCTGCAACGATAACCTTGCGCCCGGCAGTGTCTGCCACGTCGCGGGCCAGTTCGGCGGAAACGCGGCTGAGTTCACGCACGCGTTTTTGCGCGCCGTGCAGTTTCAGCCGCGAGGCATTGGCGCCAAATGAGTTTGTCAGGAACAGGTCGCTGCCGGAATCGACGGCGAATTTGTAGAGTTTGATGATCTTCTTCGGCTCATCGGTGTTCCACATCTCGGGCGCATCGCCCGACATCAGCCCCATGTTGAACAGGTTTGTGCCGGTGGCACCATCGGCCAACAGTGTGCCTTTTTCGGCCAGAAGGTCGGTGAAAACATTGGACATGGGGTATGCTCCTGCAGGGGCGTGGAATTGGGCCTCATCTCATGATGGCAAATGCAGGGCAACCTCATATTTTTCATCTTGTTTATGAAGCGGAGCGTTGTGAACGGGCGTCTGGCCCGGTTTGTGCACTGCCAGCGCGATGTCGAGCAGTGACAGCATCAGCCACGCCCAAGTGGAACTTGCGGCATATAGAGGCTGCCATCGGGGGCCAAAGCCGCCTTTAAACTGGCGCAACCCGGCGTGATCATGGCGTGCCGACAGCCAGCCATAGAGCTGCGTGGTCAGTCGGTTCAGTGGGACAGGGCAGGCGGGTACGGCGGCAAGGCTCAGGCGTGGGATGTCGGCGATGGCCGCGTCGTGCAGTGCGTGCAGGATCATGGCGTGGTTGGTGCCGTCAGGCATGTCAGAGGCGCTGCGCATCAGGTCGAGGCACCATTCTTGGCGGCTGCTGTGAAAAGTGACAAAGGCGACCAGACGGTCGTTCTGATGGGCCAGAAAGACCCGTTGTTCGGCGACGTAGGCGCCACAGAACCGCCCCATCGTGCCGGCACGTGCGCCGCCACGGCGCGCCTGCCAGCATTGGTCGAGGGCCTGCATCTCGGTCAGGGGCAACTCCGGCGGGGACGTGACGATGATACCTGCCTTTTCGGCTTGTCGCAGCTTTCGGCGCAGCCCCCGGCAGGTCGGGCGCGACAGATCAAAATTTGCCGGGCTTAGCACCGCCTCGTCTGCGATATGGGTCACGCACCATCCGGCTTGGCGCGCGGCAAGCGCGTTGCGGGCGGTGGTTTTGTACAGGCAAGCAAGGCGATTTTGCTGCCGGGCCGCGCGTTGCAGGGGCGTGAGAAGATTGGCCATTTTGCCATGCAGCGGATCAGACAATGCGACCAGTGACTGCGCCGTTGGCCAGACCGCCACTGTGCCGCTGACACTGTAAAGCAGTCGCCCGCCGTTTTGACGGATCACGCCCACTTCGGCGCGCGGCGCTTGGCAAAGTGGCTGCGGGAGAGGGTGGCGTCGGGCAGGGGTCGCAGGATATGGCCGCATACAGCCGATCAGCGCCAGAACGGCAGGAAATGCGTAGTAAAGCGCGCGAAACATCACGATCCCGGCCAACAGGTCAGGCGCAGGCACCTGCGGCAATAGCCCCAGAAGCACCAATTCAAACGGTCCGACACCGCCCGGCGCACCCGAAAGCAGTGCCGCCCCCAGCGCCAGCAGATAGACCGGCAGGAAGGTGGCAAACCCCGGCTCGATGCCCGGAATCAGTAGGTAAAGCACCAGTGCCGCCGCCGTTGTATCCACCGTGGCCCAGAGCAGGATGGCCGCGCCCGCTCGCAAGCTTGGCGCGCGCGCGGTAAACCGGCCCAGCCGTAATGTCGGGTGCCGGACCATCACCCAAAGCAGCAGCGGCAGTGCAATCAGAACTCCGCATGAAAACGCCAAGGTGCCGGGCGGCGGCGTCAGCGTCAGGCAGGCCAGAGCTAAGATAACGGCAAGCGCCGACAGGAATGACAGGCACACGAAACCGGACAGGCGCAAGGCATCTGCCATTCCCAACCCCGGCAGCATCCGCCAACGCACCAGCGCACCGGTGAACAGACCAAAGCCCAGCGTCTGGGCCAGTGATACCGCCATCATCCCTGTGATATGCGCCTGTCGATGGGGAATATCCGTGCCGAGATGTCGGTGCGCGACAACGTCGTAGCGGCCCACGGCCCAGAGGCTGAGCCAAGTGAGCAATGCCGCCAGCAGCAAAGTTGCCGGCGTGATCCGGGTCAGCGAGGAGAGCAGCCCGCCGAGGTCTGACGCTGAGATTTTCTGGCTGAGAAACCAAAGCGCCACAAGGCTGGCAGAGAGCGGCAGCGCAACCCGCAGTGCGAGCACCGGCGCCAGCCGCGCTGAAAACCGAAAACGTGACATGATGCCCCCAAACCGTAACCGACACGAGGCTAGGCCAAGGGGGATGCCAAAGGATTAACGCGAGCAGCCAAAAGCGCGAAACGCGCCCTTTGACCAGTCAAAAGGCGCGTCAGATTTTCCGCGATATTACCGCGAATTGTCGCATGTTTGTACGGGCTTATTTGATCTCGGTCATCAGCTGGGCCTTGGCTTCGGCCATCAGCGCCAGCATCTTTGCACGAATCGTGGCCTCGTCGGCCTTGTCGCCCAGATCGCCGGAAACCTTGCGGTAGACATCTTCGTCGCCGGCCTCTTCGAAATCTGACTTGATGACTTCCTTGGCATAGTCTTCGGCATCGCTGCCGGATTTGCCCAGCAGCGCTGCGGCCCACAGGCCCAGCAGCTTGTTGCGCCGTGCCTCGGCCCGGAACTGCATCTCGGCATCATGGGCGAATTTGTTTTCAAAGGCGTTTTCGCGGTCGTCAAAGCTGCTCATCATAGTCTCCGGTGTGTCGGTTGTTCACTTATGATATGCGGTCAAAGCGATCCTTTCGCAAGAGGCGCGGCAGTCGGGCTGCGCAATCGGCACACCACAGGGGCGGAATTTCCGCCCATGCTTGCAGCGTACCCCCCCTTGCACTATGAGAAGCGCCATGTGGCGGGGATACTCCCCAGCCCTCTGTGTGGAAAGGACGCCCATGGCCCGGCGCAAGAAGATTTACGAAGGCAAGGCAAAAGTCCTTTATGAAGGCCCAGAGCCCGGCACCATCGTGCAATATTTCAAAGACGACGCGACGGCCTTTAACGCAGAGAAAAAAGCCACGATTGAAGGCAAAGGCGTGTTGAACAACCGCCTGTCTGAATATTTTATGACCGGCCTGAACAACATCGGCGTGCCGACGCATTTCATTCGCCGCCTGAACATGCGCGAACAATTGGTGCGTCAGGTTGAAATCATCCCGCTGGAAGTGATCGTGCGCAACTATGCCGCCGGGTCCATGTCCAAACGGTTGGGCATCGAAGAAGGCACGCAACTGCCGCGCCCGATTGTCGAATATTGCTACAAGGATGATGCCTTGGGTGACCCGCTGGTCACCGAGGAACATATCGCCGCTTTTGGCTGGGCCAGCCAGCAGGACATGGACGATATCCTGAGCCTCGCGCTGCGGGTCAACGATTTCTTGTCCGGCGTGATGATGGCCGTGGGGATCAAGCTGGTAGATTTCAAGATCGAGATCGGCCGGGTTTATGACGGTGATTTCCAGCGTCTGATCGTGGCCGACGAAATCAGCCCCGATTCTTGCCGCCTGTGGGATATAGAGACCGGTCAGAAGTTGGATAAGGACGTGTTCCGACGCGATCTGGGGTCGCTTACCGATGCCTATACCGAAGTTGCACGGCGGCTGGGTGTGATGCCCAAGACAAGTTCGCCAGTGACCAAGCCAACACTTATCAACTGACGCAGCCGTCGGTTCGATGTTATTTTGCAAGATGAAACAGGGGAGTGTCGCGCCATGAAAGCACGGGTGCATGTGATGCTGAAGAACGGCGTGTTGGACCCACAGGGCGAGGCCGTGCGCCATGCGCTTGGGGCCATGGGCTTTGACAAGGTGAACGGCGTGCGCCAGGGCAAGGTGATCGAGCTTGACCTGGCCGAGGGTGCCACCGAAGCGGACGTCAACGCGATGTGCGAAAAGCTCTTGGCGAACACGGTGATCGAATCCTATTCGGTGGAGATGGCCTGATGCACGCAGCGGTGGTTGTCTTTCCGGGGTCCAATTGTGACCGCGATCTTGCCGTGGCCTTTGAAGCTGCGGGTGCCAAAGTGTCGATGGTCTGGCACAAGGACAGCGAGCTGCCGCAAGGCGTTGATATCGTGGGTATTCCCGGCGGGTTTTCCTATGGTGATTACCTGCGCTGTGGGGCGATTGCCGCGAACTCTCCGATCTGCCGGTCGGTGGCGGCACATGCGGAACGGGGCGGCTATGTGATGGGCATCTGTAATGGTTTCCAGGTTCTGACCGAAACCGGCCTGCTGCCGGGGGCGTTGCTGCGCAATGCCGGGCTGAAGTATATCTGCAAGACTGTCGGGTTGAAGGTCGAAACTTCGGCCAGCGATTTCACCCAAGGGTATAATGCGGGCGACGTGATCGACATTCCCATCGCGCATCACGATGGCAATTATTTTGCCGATGCCGAAACGCTGGCGCGGCTCAAGGGCGAGGATCGTGTCGCGTTTTCGTACATGGATAATCCGAATGGAGCACAGGCCGACATTGCTGGTATCCTGTCGGAAAACCGTCGGGTTCTGGGCATGATGCCGCATCCCGAGCGGGCAGCGGACGCAGGCCATGGTGGCACTGACGGGGCGGCGCTCTTTCGCGCATTGGCGGGGGCTCTTGTCACGGCGTGACTTGAGTGCATGGGGCGCAGGGCGTAGATTGCTGCAATGAGCGATGCCCCCGACGACAGTAGAAACTTGACCGTGTCATGGCGGGTTCGGCTGGCCATTGGCCTTTTGATGGTGCTTGCCGTTGTTACGATTTCGGTCACGAACAGGCTGCTGACGGACCGTTTCACAGAAAGCACCCGCAACCGTGCTGAGCTTCGGATCGCGCTTTATAGCGGGAACCTGTTGGCCGAATTGCGCCAGAACGCCATTGTGCCACAGCTGCTGGCGCGTGACCCCACATTGATCGGGGCGCTGCAATCGGCGGATTATTCGCTCTCCACCCAACGGCTGATTTCTTTTGTTGAGGAGATCGGGGCCGCCTCGCTGATGCTCTATGACATCGACGGACGCACAGTGGCGGCGACGGATCGCAACAGGCTCGGCTCGGCGCATAAGTCGGAACAATATTTTGTCGATGCCATCCGCTCCAACGCGACCATCTTCAGCACCATCAAACGCGAGCAGGGCGGGTATCGGTTCTTGTACTCGCGGCGCATCCAGTCGGGCGGCACCACCCTTGGGGTGATCGCCGTCGAGGTCGATCTGCAAAAGTTTGAACGCGCTTGGGCGGGGATTTCAGACGCAGTGATCGTGATGGACAGCACGGGCCAGATCATTCTGGCCACTGAATCGCGTTGGCGTGGCCTGACAGAGCCCGAAGCGCTGGCCAACCACACCCCGCAAAGCGCCATTGAACGCGCCATTCAGGCCACCGCCGATTGGACAGCCCTGCCACCAGATGCCTATCTTCAGGGCGAGGCGGTGATGCGACTAGAAAGCCGCATCCCCTTTCGTGGTTGGCGGATGAGCAGCTACACCACCTATGCCTCCGTGCGCGAACGCGTGAACGGGGTTTTGGCATTGGAGGTCATGGGCTTTGCGATTCTTCTGGCCTTGGCGTTTTACTTCCTCAGCCGCCGGACGGCGGGGCGGCTGGCGATCTTCCAACGCGAGTCGGCCAAACTTCGCGCATTGAACCTTGCTTTGCAGCGGGAAATCGCCGAACGCAAACGCGTGCAGCAGACGCTCGCGGTGGCTGAACAGACGCTGGAACAGTCCAGTAAACTGGCCGCCCTTGGCGAGATGTCGGCCGCAGTAAGTCACGAGTTGAACCAACCCCTTGCCGCGATGAAGACCTATCTGGCGGGCGCGCGTTTGTTGCTGCGACGCAACCGGCCTGAGGAGGCATTGTCGTCTTTCGGGCGGATCGACGACCTGATCGAACGTATGGGGGCGATTACCCGGCAGCTCAAATCTTATGCCCGCAAGGGGCAGCAGGCGTTTTCCCCTGTAGATATGGGTTCGGCGCTGGCCTCTTCCTTGTCTATGATGGAGCCACAGTTGCGCCAACGGCAGGTGCAGATCAGTCGGATTATGCCCGATACACCGGTGCTGGTGATGGGCGACCAGATGCGTATTGAGCAGGTCTTGGTCAACTTGCTGCGCAACGCCCTGGACGCAACTAAATCGGAACGAAACCCGCAGGTGGACATTATACTATCAGCGGGTGAGACGGCGACCATTACTGTGCGTGACAATGGCCCCGGTATCGAGGACCTGGATGCGCTGTTCGAACCTTTCTACACGACCAAGCAGCCCGGCGATGGTGTCGGGCTGGGTCTTGCCATCTCCTCAGGGATCGTAAACGACCTCGGCGGACGGCTCACGGCGCGCAACGGTCAGGCCGGTGGTGCTGTATTTGAAATGCAACTGCCTATATTGGCAGATGAAACAAAGATAGAAGCGGCGGAGTAAACTCATGGCTCAGGCAATGAAGATCGCGATTGTAGACGACGAACAAGATATGCGGCAATCCATCAGCCAATGGCTGGCCCTGTCAGGTTATGACACGGAAACTTTTGGCAGCGCCGAAGACGCGCTCAAGACCTTGGGGCCCGATTACCCCGGCATCGTCATCTCGGACATCAAGATGCCGGGTATGGACGGCATGCAGTTCCTGAAAAAGCTGATGGGCAGCGACAGCGCCTTGCCGGTGATCATGATCACGGGGCATGGCGATGTGCCTATGGCGGTTGAGGCGATGCGCGTCGGCGCGTTTGATTTTCTGGAAAAGCCGTTCAACCCGGACCGGATGAGCGAGCTGGCCAAGAAAGCCACCAACGCGCGCCGTCTGGTGATGGACAACCGCGCCCTGCGCCGGGAGCTGTCCGACGGTGGCCAGTTGATGAAAAAGCTGATCGGGCAGTCGCCTGTGATGGAGCGTCTGCGCGAAGATATCCTTGATCTGGGTCAGGCCGACGGTCACGTGCTGATTGACGGTGAAACCGGTACCGGCAAGACGCTGGTCGCACACGCGCTGCACGCCGTGGGCAGCCGTGCGGGCAAGAAATTCGTGCTCGTGAGCTGTGGCGCGCTGGAAGAGGACGCGCTGGCGAAACGTCTGTTTGGACCGATGCAGCCCGAAGACGCGCAACTGCCCGCCATCGAAGAGGCGCGCGGCGGCACATTGGTGCTCGAAGACATCGAAGCGCTGTCAGAAAGTCTTCAGGCGCGCCTGCTGAGCGTTATCAACGAACAGGGCACCCCGGCGGAAACCCGGATTGTTGCAATATCGAACCTGCAAGAGGCGGGCCGCACGTCGGAAGACGCCCTGCGGTCTGATCTATTTTACCGTCTGGCGGCGCTGCGCATCACCGTGCCACCGCTGCGCCAGCGCGGTGAGGATATCTTGACGCTGTTTACGCGCCTGTCCGACCAATTTGCAGATGAATACGGCTGCGAGGCGCCGCAGGTGTCAGCACAGGAAGCAGCCCAGCTTTTGCAGGCCCCGTGGCCGGGCAATGTGCGCCAGTTGATCAATGTTGCCGAACGCGCTGTGCTGCAATCGCGCCGTGGGTCGGGCACCATTGCATCCCTGTTGATGAGCGATCACGACGAAATGCAGCCCGTGATGACCACCGAAGGCAAGCCGCTCAAGGAATATGTAGAGGCGTTTGAGCGGATGTTGATCGACAACACCATGCGTCGCCACAAAGGGTCGATCGCATCTGTTATGGATGAACTTTGCCTGCCGCGACGCACGTTGAATGAAAAGATGGCGAAATACGGCTTGCAGCGGTCAGATTACCTCTGACCGCCGCGAAGAATTGGGCAGATCGGCGTCAGCCGGTCTGCTGGTTCACAATCTCGACAGCATTTCCGTTGGCATCCGTGATGCAGGTCCATAGGCCAGATTTCGGCGCGCTGACGATATAGCGGTTCAGTTCGACGACCGGGATGGCGGCGTTGATTGCGGCGCCCGGCTCTTGGGACTCTTTGGCGACGGCGGAAACACAGCTTTTCTGACCGCGCACATCTGCCAGCGCCGCCGGGTCGCCCGCCACCGCCATTTCGTCACAGGCGGCAATGGTCAGCAAGCTTAGGCAGAGCGCGGGGCGCAGAAAATATCGCATTGAGAAAGTCCTTTGACTACAGGTGCCGCCACGGGCACCCGACGGGTTGGCAGAATTTTTCCGGGCAGGGCGTCCTGCACGTCGGTGCGAATGTTTCCAAGCCCATGGCCCTTGTCAAGCGCCCGGCAATATTGCGCATTTGAGTGTTGCCGTTTCGATTGACCATTGTCATTTGCCCTGCAAAGCCCTTAACTAGGCAGATGGGTGCTTTGATGCCAAGCGGCGTCAGTGGCTACCTTTGACAGTTTCGCTGCCTTTGCAGACCCGGATACGGGGGGCAAGGCAGACCGATTGGGCCGGAAACGGCCGAAGAACCGCTGACGATCGCGATGGGCAACACCCGGATAGAACGCAGCTAATTAATGGATGTGACAGGTGGCGACATCTTCACATCGGAGAAGAACCGCGATGACGCGCGCAGATGCACTATGCAGACACACCGAGGCCGCTTTCGGCCTTGCTGTTGCCGCGTCCCCTATCGCCCTGACAAGACACAGCCCCCAGCCCGAGGCCCCACCAGGGGCGGCGCGCGCGCGGGTATTGTGCATAATGGATCTATGCCTAAGAAAATGCTTATCGATGCCACCCACGCCGAGGAAACTCGGGTTGTGGTCGTGGATGGAAACAAGGTTGAGGAATTTGACTTTGAATCCGAAAATAAACGCCAGCTTGCTGGCAACATCTACCTTGCAAAAGTAACACGGGTCGAGCCGTCGCTTCAGGCGGCTTTTGTCGATTACGGCGGAAACCGTCATGGTTTTCTGGCGTTTTCGGAAATTCACCCCGATTACTACCAAATCCCCGTAGCCGACCGTCAGGCGCTGCTGGAAGAAGAGCGCGCCTATGCCGAAGCACAGGCCGCCAAAGAAGATGAAGACGAGAAACCCAAACGCTCGACCCGGTCGCGGTCGCGCAGCCGGTCCAAATCCAAGGCCGCCGATGTGGCCAGCGATGACGCTGTAACCACCAGCGCCGAGATCGACGAGGAAAATTCCGATCAGATCGCGGGTATGGAAACCGTCGATCTGGACGATGATGAAGGATCTTCGCCGATGGAGCGGGTGGCCGAAACGCCCGTCGAGGAACCCAGCGATGATACCGACGGCGATGACACGGACGGCGCTGACGCCTCTGATGGGGTCGATGCGGCAACCAAAGACGATTCCATCGAATCCGTCGCCGAGGAAGACGATAGCGAAGACATCCGCCCGGCGCGCAAGCCACGGCCCAAGCGCTATAAGATTCAAGAAGTTGTCAAAGTCCGCCAGATCCTGCTGGTTCAGGTTGTCAAAGAAGAACGTGGCAACAAGGGCGCAGCCCTGACCACATACCTGTCGCTGGCGGGTCGTTACTGCGTCTTGATGCCCAACACGGCACGTGGCGGTGGCATCAGCCGAAAGATCACCAATGCTGTTGATCGCAAGAAGCTGAAAGAGATCGCCAACGAGATCGAAGTGCCAAAAGGCGCCGGTCTGATCGTGCGCACCGCCGGTGCCAAACGCACCAAGGCCGAGATCAAGCGCGACTATGAAATCTGCAACGGCTGTGGGAGCAAATCCGCGAGCTGACGCTGAAATCCATCGCGCCGGCCAAGATTTACGAAGAGGGCGACCTGATCAAACGGTCGATCCGCGACTTGTATAACCGTGACATCGACGAAGTGTTTGTCGAAGGCGAACGCGGTTACCGCATCGCCAAAGACTTCATGAAGATGATCATGCCGTCGCATGCGAAAAACGTAAAACTGTACAACGAAAACCTGCCGCTCTTTGCACGCTATCAGGTCGAAAGCTATCTGTCGGGCATGTTCAATCCCACGGTGCAACTGCCCTCGGGCGGCTATATTGTGATCGGCGTCACCGAAGCCTTGGTGGCGATCGACGTGAACTCTGGCCGTGCGACCAAAGAAGGATCGATCGAACAGACCGCGTTGAAAACCAACCTCGAAGCCTCGGACGAGGTGGCGCGCCAGTTGCGTCTGCGCGACTTGGCCGGCTTGATCGTGATCGACTACATCGACATGGACGAGCGCAAGAACAACGCCGCCGTCGAAAAGCGCATGAAAGACAAGCTAAAAACCGACCGCGCGCGCATTCAGGTGGGACGCATCTCGGGCTTTGGCTTGATGGAAATGTCGCGCCAGCGTCTGCGGCCCGGCATGATCGAGGCGACTACGCAGCCTTGTCACGCCTGCCACGGCACCGGCTTGGTCCGGTCGGACGACAACCTTGCGCTGTCGATCATTCGCCAGATTGAGGAAGAAGGCACCCGCCGCCGATCACGCGAAGTGCTGGTGCGCGCCCCTGTGGGCATCGCCAACTTCCTGATGAACCAGAAACGCGAACATATCGCGCAGATCGAGGCGCGCTATGGCATGTCGGTGCGGATTGAGGGTGACCCAACCCTGATCAGCCCTGATTTCAGCATCGAAAAGTTCAAGACAGCCACCCGCGCCGTACCACCTGCGCCGACCCATGTGGTGTCTGTTGATACTTCGCTGATGGATCAGATCGACGAGGATGACAGCGACGTCGAAGAGGATGACGCCGAGGTCGAGGATGATGCAGCCGATGCACAGGGCGGCAATTCCGGTCAGTCCAGTAGCAATGGCGCATCGCATAACGGCAATGGCTCCGAGGATGGCGATGGTAAACCAAAGCGTCGGCGTCGGCGTCGGCGCAGTCGGGGTGGCCGTGGTAAATCTGGCAGCAGTGATGGCCAGAACGGTGACAACGGCGCAGACGGTGCCGATGAGGGTGCGCAAACGGCAGACTCGCAAGTAAACCCTGCTGCCCCTGCTGACACTGCCGCCCCCGATGCGGCACCGGTTAAGGCGGGCGGCGAGGTTGCAAAGACCAAGCCAACGTCGCGCAGCCGGTCGCGTAGCAAGCCAAAGGTCGAAGCCGAGACGGTTTCCGCCGCGGATGTAAGCACATCGGCCCCGGCGACTGCCACAGGCGAAACCGCGCCCGAAGCAGCCGAGGCAGAGGCCCCCAAGCCAAAGCCCAAAAGCACCCGTTCGCGCAGCACCAAGGCCAAGACAACCACCGCGAAAGCGGCTGAGGCTAAGGCATCTGACGCAGCAGCGGCAGAAGCACCTGAGGCAGAGACCCCGGCGGAAGACGCGCCCAAGCCAAAGGCCAAGCCCAAGGCAACGCGCAGCCGTGCCAAGCCAAAGCCAAAGCCCAAGGCCGACGCACCAGCCGCAGCGGCTGAAGCGGAAGCATCAGTGCCTGCCGCTCAACCTGCGCCGACCCCGGCGGCAGAAGTTGCGCCAACCCCGGTTGTCGAAGCGGCCCCGGCACCAGAGCCTGTACCGCAGCCTGAACCCGTATCGGCTGCCAAGCCGGAGCCGGTGGCTGAAAAGGCCGCCACAGAGAAACCCAAGCCCAAACGCAAGGGCTGGTGGTCGCTCGGGGGCTGATGGCCGCCACAGATGACGATTACTAACAACGGCGGACCTTCGGGTTCGCCGTTTGCTTTTGTCGCCTGCGTCGAGGTGACACCGCTCAGGTGCGGGTGGGTTTTGCGCCCTTGGTGATCAGATAAATGTGATCGGCACCGTTTTGCACCATCTCAACAAGATCATGGCCGGCTTCAGCGCAGAAATGCGGCACGTCGATCACCGCTGCCGGGTCATCCGCCCGCAGCCGCAACTGATCGCCAATATCCAGCGCCAACAGCCGTTTACGGGCTTTTAACACGGGCAGGGGGCACAAAAGCCCGGTGGCATCCAGTTCTTCGATTTTCATATCGTTGAGATATCCAACATGTTTCATCCCGTCCACAACCTTGTGACAATATGACAGGTGACGCGGGCCCGTGGGGGCGATAGGTATCGGGCATGTTTGGAATTGAACTTATCGACGCGGGCCTGCTTCCTGCCATGATCATCGCACTGATTGCGGGGATCGTGAGTTTCCTGTCACCCTGCGTCCTGCCCATTGTGCCGCCCTATCTGGCCTATATGAGCGGCGTGTCGATCAATGATATGTCGAGCCAGACAACCGCGCGGCGCCGTGCCATCGTGGCCGCGTTGTTCTTTGTTTTGGGGCTGAGCACGGTTTTTCTGATCCTTGGTTTCACCGCCTCGGCGTTTGGCATGTTCTTTTTACAGAACCAGATCCTGTTTGCCCGGATTTCCGGCGTGGTCATCATCGTCTTTGGCCTGCATTTTCTGGGCGTCTTTCGCATTCCGTTCTTGGACCAAGAGGCGCGTCTGGATGCCGGGGACAAGGGCGGATCAAGCTTTGGCGCCTATGTCTTGGGGCTGGCCTTTGCCTTTGGGTGGACGCCCTGTATCGGTCCGCAACTGGGTGCGATTCTCAGCCTCGCGGCCTCCGAATCCTCGGTGGCTCGGGGCACTATGCTGCTGGGTATCTACGCGGCAGGCCTTGGCATTCCGTTTTTGCTGGCGGCCATGTTCATCACCCGCGCGATGCATCTGATGAACCGGATCAAACCGCATATGAAACTGATCGAGCGTATCATGGGCGGGCTGCTGATTTTGGTCGGACTGGCCCTGCTCACAGGGGCCTTCACCAGCTTCTCCTTTTGGCTGCTAGAGACATTCCCAATTCTATCTACTCTGGGATAAAGCCTTAATCTTGCCCCGAAATACGGCTAGAGTGTGCCGGACGAAGAGGTGGGGCATGCGCAGAGAATCCGCAGGACAGGTGGCAAAACGCCGGGTGTTTTACATTCCCGGCTATGACCCCATTCATCCCCGCCGCTACCGCGAGCTGTACCGCAAGGAAGGCAGCGCGCAGGCGGCTATTTCAGGCTATGACATCGCGCTGAAACCCAAGGCGGGCAACGGAAACTACGGCTGGAATGTCAGCAGCGTGATCGACGGGTCAGAGGTATCGGCGCAGGTCGAGGTGCTGGTCTGGTCCGATATCGTACGCGACAGCATGAGCAACTCGATACCTGCCACCTATCTGCAACTGATCCGCACCGCTTGGGTCTATATCGCGTCGGGCGCGCTGTGGCGATTGATGCGGCTGCGCAAGGGGCCGGTGATCGCCGCGCTTTACCCGGTGGGGATGTTGCTGGTGCAACTGATGCTGGCGCTGGCATTGGCGGCGACGCTGTTTTCGGGGCTGCGCATGCTCTCTGACAACGCGCTGCTGCAGATTGGTTTTTTTGTGGCCTCTGTCGCCTTGGCGGTCGCCGTGCTGCGCTGGTTCAAAAAGAAAGACGGCAGGTTCTTTGCCTATTACCTGATGCATGACTATGCGTATTCCGCCGCCACGCGTGGGGCCAACCCGCCAAAGCTTGAGGCGCGCATGGCGATTTTTGCCGATGATATTGCCAAGGCGCTGACCGAGGATGTGGACGAGGTGTTGGTCGTCGGCCATTCGTCGGGCGCGCATCTGGCGGTGTCGGTGCTGTCTGATCTGCTGCGCGCGGGCAGGGTGCCTGCGAATGGCCCCGCGCTTAGCTTTCTATCGCTGGGGCAGGTGGTCCCGATGGTGTCCTTCCTGCCCGATGCCCACCGCCTGCGGGCGGATTTGCAGTATCTTTCGGCGCGCGAAGAACTGACTTGGGTCGACGTCACCGCGCCGGGCGATGGCTGCGCCTTTGCACTATGTGATCCGGTGTCGGTATCGGGCGTGGCCCCGACGGACAAAAAATGGCCGCTGGTCTTTTCTGCCGCCTTCACCCAATCGCTGAGCGCTGCACGCTGGAAAGAGCTGCGCTGGCGGTTTTTCCGTCTACATTTCCAGTATCTCTGCGCCTTTGACCGGCCGCGCGATTATGATTATTTCCAGATCACAGCCGGGCCGCAGAGTTTGGGCGCACGCTATGCCGGCCGTCCGCCATCGAACTCCCGCATCGACAGGTCGGTCAGTAAATACACGTCGGTCGCGGCATGACACTGCCGCCAAAGCCGCCCAGCCGACCGGATAAGGTGTCGCTCTGGCGCTATGCCAAGCTGTTTCGCAGCGATATCCTGTCGGCCCAACCTGCGCGGCTGTATCGGGCATGGATGGCCGAATTCAAAACCCCATTTTTCCGCAGCTACCTGATGAACCAGCCTGACCTGGTGAAAACCGTCCTCAAGGATCGCCCCGATGATTTCCCAAAATCGGACCGCATCGGCGAAGGCCTGCGGCCCTTGCTAGGCAATTCGGTGTTCCTGACCAATGGCGAGACGTGGAAACGCCAGCGCCGCATCATTGACCCGGCGTTCGAAGGTGGCCGCCTGCGCGAGACATTTCCCGCCATGTGGGACGCCGCCGAAGCCGCCGCTGCGCGGCTGGACGCGCAGGCTGGCAATGTGGTCGAGATCGAGGCCGAAACCAGCCATGCGGCCGCCGATGTCATTTTTCGCACGCTGTTTTCTCTGCCCATCGAGCATCACATGGCGCGCGCGGTCTTTGACGAGTTTCGCATTTACCAACGCTCGCAGCCGATCCTGAACCTTGGTGCCTTTATTCCGCTACCGCGCTGGATGCCGCGCCTGTATCGCAAGGGCACGCGCGACAGCGCCGCCAAAATCCGACGCTTGATCATTGAATTGACCCAGCACCGCATGGCCGAGATCGCGGCAGGCACCGCCCCGGACGATCTGGCGACCAAGATCATGACAACCGTCGACCCGGTGACGGGCGCCAGGTTCAGCGCCGATGAAATGGTCGACCAAGTGGCGATATTCTTTCTTGCCGGGCATGAAACCAGCGCCTCTGCACTGGCCTGGGCGCTGTATCTGATGGCGACGCACCCCGAATGGCAAGACAGATTGGCCGAGGAAGCCAAGGCGCTAGAAACCTGCGATTTTTCCGTGATGTCCAAGCTGCGGATCAGCCGCGATGTGTTTCGCGAAACCCTGCGCCTGTATCCGCCAGTGCCAATGATGGTGCGTGAAAGCACCTGTCCCGAGCGGTTTCGCGACCGCGATGTGAAAACCGGCGCGCAACTGGTCATCAGCCCCTGGCATCTGCACCGACACGCGCGGCTGTGGGACAATCCTGATGGTTTTGACCCGGACCGCTGGAAAACCGAAAACGGCAAGACCTGTCAGCGCGAGGCCTATATCCCGTTTTCCGCCGGGCCACGGGTCTGCACCGGTGCGGGGTTCGCCATGGTGGAGGGGCCGTTGATCCTGTCGCGCATCCTGCGCGATTTTCGCATTGAGGCTGTGCCGGGCAAAGTGCCCGTTCCCGTGGCGCATCTGACGGTGCGCTCTGACAAAGGCATTTGGTTGCATCTTGTCCGACGCTAACCTTCTATCATCGCCGCGGCGTTTGAATTAGACATCGGGCAAACGGAATCAGACAGAAAGTGGAAAGTCACATGGGGATCAACGGCGCACAGAAAATTCAGATGGCCAGCGGTAACGGCTTTATTGCGGCGTTGGACCAGTCGGGTGGGTCGACCCCCAAGGCACTGAGCCTGTATGGGGTTGAGCCTGACGATTACAGCGGTGAGGCCGCCATGTTCCAGGCGATGCACGACATGCGCGCGCGGATCATTCTGGCCGATGATTTCACCAGCGACAAAGTGATCGGCGCGATCCTGTTCGAACGTACGATGGACGACGCGATCAACGGTACGCCTGTGGCCGAGCTGCTGTGGAAGGACCGGGGCGTTGTGCCGTTTCTGAAGATCGACAAGGGCTTGGAAGAAACTGGTTTTGGCGTTCAGATGATGAAGCCGATGCCCGATCTGGACGCGCTGCTGCAACGTGCGGCCAATGCAGGGATTTTCGGCACCAAGGAACGTTCCGTCATTCATGAGGCCAACGCCGAAGGCATCGCGGCCTTGGTGAAACAGCAATTCGAGGTTGCCAAACAGGTGTCTGCGGCGGGCCTGGTGCCGATCATTGAGCCCGAGGTGAACATTCATTCTGATAGCAAGGCAGAAGCGGAAGACCTGTTGGCACAAGAGCTGATGAAGCACCTCAATGATCTGCCAGAGGGCGAGATGGTGATGCTGAAGCTGACACTACCGGAAAAGGCGGGGCGCTATGATGAACTGGCGGCGCATACCAATGTGCTGCGTGTGGTGGCCCTGTCGGGCGGCTATTCCACAGACGACGCCTGCGCGCGGTTGGCGCAAAATTCGAGCATGATCGCGAGCTTTAGCCGCGCCTTGACCGAAGGGTTGAATGTGAAAATGTCGGATGACGAGTTCAACACAGCCTTGGGTACAAACATCGACAAGATTTACAAAGCATCGGTGGCTTAAGCGGAATTTTTTGAAAATTCCGGGCCGTTTTCTTTAAAAGAAAACGGTTACACCCAGCGGGTGATCGTTTCGGTATTACACAGAATGATCACCTGACCTGCGTTTTCAATAGCTTGAAAGCCGCGCCTGCGTAGTTCTGCCTCAAACGCGGCGCGGCCCACAAACCGATCGATATCGCGGGCGCTGCGGCGGATGACGCGGCCAGACGCCGCTGCTTTGGACGCGAAAATATCGTTCATCCAAACGTCAGGCGACAAAGGTGAGGGGCGCAAGTTCATGCGCAAAACCTACCCGTCCTTTGGTAAACGATCTTTTAACGCCTGTAAGACATAGAGCCTGATCGCGCTTGCCAGCCCAATCTCAATGCCGCGCTCAGCATCAATTTCGGCCACCAAGGCATTGATTGGCATGTCTTTTGCATCCGCAATGGCGCGGAACTCAGCCCAAAACTCATCTTCCAATGACACAGACGTCCGGTGACCCCGCAGGGTCACCGAGTGTTTGCGGGGCCGACCGCTCATTTGTCGCGCTTATGCGCTTCCAGATTGCTGGCGATTTTGGCCAGACGGGCCTTAAGCACGTCTTTTTCGACCTTGGATTGGCCGAATTGCACCGCGTTTTCATCGGCGCGGGCCTTGCGAGAGGCGCGGTTGCGCTCTTTCTTCACTTTACTGAGGTTGATGGGCGCGCTCATTTTGGTCCTATCATGTTTTCAGGCCGCACGACCCGTTCAAAGGTTTCTTCGTCAACATAGCCCAGTGCGATGGCTTCTTCTTTTAGTGTTGTACCATTTTTATGCGCGGTTTTGGCAACTTTGGTGGCGTTGTCATAACCGATTTCAGGCGCCAGTGCCGTCACCAGCATTAGGGATTCGCGCATCAGTTTTTCGATCCGAACCGGATCGGCCTTAAGGCCCGCCATCAGGTTATCGGTAAACGCCGACGCCGCATCACCCAAAAGCTGCATGGATTGCAATACGTTATAGGCCATCATCGGCTTGTAGACGTTCAATTCAAAATGCCCCTGCGACCCGGCAAAGCCAACGGCGGCGTCATTGCCCATGACGTGAATACAGACCTGCGTCAGCGCCTCGCACTGAGTTGGGTTCACCTTGCCCGGCATGATCGACGAACCCGGCTCATTTTCCGGCAGGATCAATTCGCCCAAGCCGCAGCGCGGGCCAGAGCCCAGTAGGCGGATGTCATTGGCGATTTTGAACAGCGACGCGGCGGTGGTTTTCAGATGGCCCGAGATTTCGACCATCGCGTCATGGGCGGCCAGCGCCTCAAACTTGTTAGGGGCGGTCACGAAAGGCAAGCCGGTGATTTCGGCCATGTTATGCGCCACGGTTTCGGCCCAGCCATGTTTGGTGTTCAGGCCGGTGCCGACAGCGGTGCCGCCCTGCGCCAATTCGTAAATCCGGCCCAGACCGTCGCGCACGCGCGCGATGCTCATGGCGACCTGATGCGCGTAACCGGAAAATTCCTGGCTCAGCGTCAGGGGCGTGGCATCCTGCGTATGAGTGCGCCCGATTTTGATGATGCCGTCAAACTCGGCGACCTTGTCCTGCAACGACCCGTGCAGTTTTTCCAGACCGGGCAGCAGCACGTCACGCGCCATCATCGCCGTGGCGATATGCATTGCGGTGGGGAAGGTGTCGTTGGACGATTGGCCCATGTTGCAGTGGTCATTGGGGTGCACCGGGTCTTTCGATCCGATCACCCCGCCCATCAGTTCAATCGCACGGTTGGCGATGACCTCATTGGCGTTCATGTTGGACTGTGTGCCAGACCCCGTCTGCCAGACCACCAGCGGGAAATTGTCGTCAAACTTGCCATCGACCACTTCACCAGCCGCCTGAATGATTGCGTCCCCGCGCGCGGCGTCCAATGACCCTTGGGCCACATTGGCCTGTGCGCAGGCTTTCTTGATTACACCAAGCGCGCGCACGATCGCGATAGGCTGCTTTTCCCAACCAATGGGAAAGTTGATGATCGACCGCTGGGTCTGAGCCCCCCAGTATTTATCGGAAGGGACCTCAAGCGGGCCAAAGCTGTCGGTTTCGGTGCGGGTATCGGCCATAATGCGGCTCCTGATGTGGCAAATGCGTCGCCCAGCGGTGTAACCGCACGAAGGCGGCTGCGCAATGAACGGTTGGCGCTAACGCCAATTTGAAATGCTATTTGCGAAAGGAATCGAGCGAGACGATTTCGGCATCCTTGACGCGGGTTTCGGCCACTTCCAACTCGTGTTCGTGGATCTGGGCCAGGCTTGGTTCGTCGTCGTCCGCGTCATCCTCGGCTTCGGGTTCCTGTTGCTCGAACCGCAGGCCAAATTCCACCGATGGGTCAACAAACGTGCGGATCGCATCATAGGGAATATACAGCGGCTCGGGTGCGTCGCCAAAGTTCAGCGTGACGGAAAACCCTTCTTCCGTGACCTCAAGCCCATCATACCAGTGCTGCATCACGACCGTCATCTCGCCGGGATAGCGATCGGACAACCAATCAGCCAATTCCGCATCGGGGTGGGCGGTGTCGAAGGTGATGAAAAAATGATGGCTGCCGGGCAGACCGTTGTCGCGCACATCAATCAACACCTTGCGGATAAGCCCGCGCATGGCATCGTGCATCAGGTTGCCATAATCAATGCTGCGGCTCATTCATTCTCTCCGGTCTGGCCCATGGGCAGGATCAGCATAGCCCAATTGTCGGCGAGTAAAAGGGGGCTTTGGCTAAATCGCGCTCAAGGTGAGGGCTGCCAGCGCCAGCAGGAACATCGTCAGCACAAAGCCGCGTTTGAACACCATCATCAGCAGCGCCGCGGCCAGGGTAAAGATGGCGGCGGGCAGGTTGAAACTGGCCAAATCGGGGGCAGGCAGGGCCATCCAGACGCGCGGCGTAACCTTGTCGAAAAGCACATGCAGGGCAAACCAGACTGACAGGTTGGCGATGACACCGACAACCGCAGCCGTGATGGCCCGCAGGGCGCCCGCGATGCGCGGCTGGGCAGAGATCCGTTCAAGGTAGGGGCCCGCGAGAAATATCCATAGAAAACAGGGGGTAAAGGTGACCCAAACGGCCAGCATTCCGGCCGCAACCGCGCCCCAGACCCCGCTGTGGGCAAAGCCGGCCAGCATGGCGACGAATTCAGTCACCAGAATCAGCGGCCCCGGTGTGGTTTCGGCCAGCCCCAGCGCGTCGATCATCTGATCCGTGGTGATCCAGCCGTAATCCTGCACGACGGTCTGGGTCATATAGGCCAGCACGGCATAGGCCCCGCCGAAGGTGACAACCGCAAGTTTGGAGAAAAACAGCCCCAGTTGCAGCAGAAAATCCTGCCCGAGCAGCGCCAGCACCAGCAAGGGGGCCGCCCAGAGCGCACCCCAGATCAGCAGGGTGCGCAGTGAATGCGCAGGGGCTGCGGTGGCGGTTTCGGGTATCGCTTCGGGGTCCGTACGCTGGACCAGCCCCAGCAGTGCTGCGCACAGGATGATCAGCGGAAACGGCAGGCCCAGCACAAAAAGAGCCATGAAAGACGCCAGCGCCAGCGCCCAGCCTTGCGCCCCATGCAGCGCCTTGGCCGCGACCTTGCGCAGGGCCTGAAACACCACAACAATGACCGCCGCCTTGATGCCTAGAAACGCCGCCTGGACCAGCGGCAATTGCCCGTACCAGGCATACCCCAGCGCCAGCGCCGCAATCACCAGCGCGCCGGGGACCACGAAGAGCAGCCCCGCCAGCAGCCCACCTGCCACGCCCCGCTTGCGCCAGCCGGCATAGGTGGCCAGTTGCATCGCCTCTGGCCCCGGCAGCAGCATGCACAGCGACAGGGCGCGCAGATAGGCTTGCTCAGACAGCCAGGGGCGCAGTTCGACCAGTTCGCGGTGCATCACTGCAATCTGGGCGGCGGGGCCGCCAAAAGACAGCAAGCCGATGCGGCCAAAGACGCGGGTCATTTCCCGCCAACTGGGGGCCGTCATTGGGCGCGTCCAGCGGGCCAATCGTGGCCTTCACCGGCCCCATCCCGCGCCCAGCGATACAGCGCGTCATAGATCACCATGCCGGCCTCGAGCTGGGCCAGATCATCGCGGTATTGGCGCGACAGCCCCACGGAAAGGGCCAGCAGCCCGGCCGCTTCGGGGGCGAGGTCGTGGCGGTTGGTGTCGGCGGCGCGGATCACCTGCGCCATCTGGTCAAGTGCCTCTGTCTGAAGGCCGAATTCGGCGAGCATCGTGTCAAATGTGCACATCTCGCCGCGGTGCGACCAGAAGGTGTCTTCGACGTCAAAGGGCGTGGCGCCATAGCGGTCAGCCACGCCCAAGACTTCGGGCGGCGACACAAAGAGAAAGCGGGCATCGGGGTCGACAAACCGCCGGATCAGCCAGGGGCAGGCGATGCGGTCAATCTTGGGGCGGTGGCGCGTGACCCAAAGGGTTGCACCATCAACCGGCGGCGGTAGTGCAGCGGCGGGAATACGGGGCGCGCCCGCGTGATCACGCCAGGCGTACATGCCGCCCGAGAGGTATTCTGCTACCAGCCCGTCGGCGCGCAGCCGGGCGGCCAGTCCCTGGCTCAACTTGATACCGCGCTGACAGGTGACAACGCAGGACCGCCCCGCAAGCCGCTGTTTCAGAATGGCAATTTCCGAATGCGGGTGGCGAAAGGAACCAGGTATCAAAAAGGGGTCGTCGGCAAAATCCGGGTCGATGGAGATATCGACAATCACGGGCGCATCGGGTGTGCCGATCAGGCGCAAAAGTTGCGGGACGGTGATTTCATTGGGCGCAGGCATAAGGGCATCCTTTGTTGGCTACAGGATGCGATCTTTGGGCCGGAGCCTCACGGGGCAATCGCTGTCCCCATGAGGCAGAGATACGGCACTGCGCCAATTGGGTCAAGCCGGGGCGACGATCACAACGCCGCCGGTTTCGCCTTCCAGAACGCCATGTTCCGCCGACGTGGGTTTGGTCAATGCGTCAAGCAGGACAGGCACTGGCGTCCAATAGGGAACGTACCATTCCTGGTCGACTTCGAGGATCAGAACCGCGTCCTTTTCGGCGTCATATGCACCGATGAGCGAGACATGCGGGCCGTCCCAATCACCCGTCACGACACCTTGGTTAAAGTAGATCATCACGGCGTCATTTGCCGATGCCTCGTTGCTGGCGAGGATCGCACGCAGGCGGTCAAGCGGGGCGCCGTCGGCGTGCTGATCCGGCTTCCAAGCCGTGACCGCGAGGGGCTGTTGGCGCGCGGCGATTGCGGCGCCGGTGAAATCGACAAGCTGATCAAATGTCACCCCGTCGCCACCTTCGGCAGAGAGCGCGGCCCAGTCGGCGCTGCCGGTCAAATCAAGCAATGCCTGTTGGGTCATAACGGTATCTGCGGCCTTGTCCGGCAGGCCCTGAAGCCCGTTCAACGTGGCCGTCACCGCAGCGATTGAACAGGCGGATGTGGTGAACTGAGGTTTGACAAAAACCGACAGCGCCCAGTAATCGGGCGCATCGGCGCGGCGTAAATAGGCCGCATCCTGGGTGACGGGAATCGCGTTGGGGCCAAGTTTGGATTGGCCGCTGTCCTGGGCAAATGCAGGGGTTGCCAGAACGGCAAAGAGCATCAGCGCGCGCATCGGGAAAACTCCATATATCTATGTGCAACGCCGGATGCTAAAACGGCGTCCGACCTTTGCCTAGATGGAAAAATCTGGTGCCTAGATGGAAAAATCTGGTGCCTAGATGGAAAAATATGGGGCGTAATGGTGAGGGGAGGAAAGTGCAGGTTTCTGTTGCCAGGTACCTGCGAACCCC
>TARA_R110002049_G_scaffold23545_9_pt1 | contig 36385 bp, 39 predicted proteins | sample TARA_R110002049 | Tara Oceans TARA_R110002049 (sample SAMEA4396941) | marine metagenome | biome: Polar Biome; feature: [SRF] surface water layer (ENVO:00010504); material: water (ENVO:00002006), including particulate matter (ENVO:01000060) such as... | depth 5 m
TGTCTGGGAGTTCATGGAAAAGCCTGTCGACCAATCCGCCTCGAACAGCGCGCCCTGGGGCGTCATTGCATATCAATCCCAAAGACGGATGATCCGCCGGGATGCGGGCTTATGTGCGGATCAGCGGGCCAAGTCAAGCAGGTTTTGACTGGTTTGGTGGGCGCAGGGGCTAAAGGTCCTGCGCTGTCATGTTCATCGCTACGGCGCGACCCAGGGCATAGGAAATATCCTCGTAGGTCTGGCCAAAACCGTCAAAGAGTGCCGCGTTTACCGCGCGCCCGGCATCAGTGTTGGAAAAGGCCACATAGCCCGACAGGTCATCGGCATCCAGCGGGGAATAGGCCATCAGCATATAACCGTAAAGCCATGACACTGTATCTTGTGTGACGCTGTAGATGTCCGCAGTGACATCCCCCAGCAGCTCTTCATCGCCGCCGCGCAGAGCGTCGCCATCGCGCAGCCCCCGCATGAATTCAAAATTGGCGTTCAGGGCATTGGTGACATTGCGGTTGATCATGTCGCCGTTCTCAACCAACGCGGTTATCTGGGCGAGCCTCGGGGCGTCGCTGCCCTCGATATCTGCATAGCTGGTGCGGGCCGCCGCTTCGACGTCGGGATGCGAAATTGCGGCACGGGCGGTGTTTTCAAGCGTCACGATCTGCCGCCCAAGGTCAGATGCGTAAAACGCGATAGCGGCTTCAAGAGTGTCTGTGGTCAAATGCTCTTCGAGGGCGCCGCGCACCTGTTCAACCATTCGTGCGGTGTCATAGATCACCTCGACCTGCACCTCCCAGCCGGGGCCACCCTGCCCGCCCAGCATATCGGTGTTCAGCTCCTGGGCGTGGTCCATCCCCTCAGCGCGCATGATCTGAGCGGCGTTCTGCACACCCAGCAGGTCGACCAACACGGTCATGCGGGCGTCGGCAAGGGCGGGCCCTGCCATCAGCCACAGCAGCGCAGCCGCGACCAGCGCGCGCATCACAGGTCCTGACTGGGCTGCATCGCCGACAGGCGCGCCGCAACCGCCTCAAACCGGTTGGCCATGATTTCGTATTGTACCGCGTTCATGAGGGCATACACCTTTTGCATCTTGGGGTTTTCCAACGCTTCGGCATAGGCCAGCACCTCGTCATCCGAGAACGCCTGATATGTATAGGCGGCATTGGCCAGCGCATTGGCAGCAATAGAGCGGCGCAGCGCGCCTTCTTGTTCGCGCATGGCCTCGCGCAGGTCGGGTTCGTCCATCTGCAATTCGATGATCCCTGCCCCGGCTGCGGCCATCAGAAATCTGATCTGCACCTCCTGTATCGCCTTGATCGAGATGTCTTCCACATCGCTGGCAGTGTTGAGCCGCTGTAGCGCCTCCACCCGGTCGGAGCCGATGCGCACCAGACCGGCGATGATCTCGGCACCGACCTCGGCCTTCAGCCCGTCTTCCTCGACCATATGGGCCTTGTTTTCGACCGTGACGAGCCGCTGTCCCAGGTCACCGGCATAGAAATCTGCGGCATGATCGAGCAAATCATCGGCCAGGGTTTCGCCAAGGATACCCATCGCCATGTCGTGCATGTGGTCGGTATCGAACACCTCGGCCACCAACCGCGACCATTCCGATCCGAAATCTTCCGCTTCCAGCCCCAGCATTTGCGGTGCAGAATCAGCCGACAGGCGAATACTGTCGAGCGCGACATCAAAACCCGTCACCTCAAGAAACTGTTCCAGACGCAGCTTGTCGGCCGCCTGCGCGGGCAGGCCAATCGCCATTACGAACAGAAGAACAAGGGGAGCGGCAAGGCGGCGGGTGAACATGCGCATGTTGGGGTCCAGTATCAGGGGTTTGTTCTGAACTTAGGCCATCATGGTGCAGGCGCAATGAAAATTCCCGTGTGACGCTTTCATTGGCAAAACCCCTCTTGCCAGTGCGGGCAATCGCGACTAAACGGGCCATCCTAGACCCCCGCGGAGAGGTGCCGGAGTGGTCGAACGGGGCGGTCTCGAAAACCGTTGAGCCTTCACGGGTTCCCAGGGTTCGAATCCCTGTCTCTCCGCCACTATACCCCTGCACAACGACAGACATGTTGCGTTTACGCGGGGGGCGGTGTGCGTGGGGCAAACCCACACACAACCTACACCCAGACTAAAGCCCCTCGCAGTGATACGATCGATTTTCCGGGTTACGTCACTTTGACGATATCGCGTGAGAGGCCGGACAAAATTTCTGGCCCGCTGTCGCGGAGGATCACAATATCCTCAAGACGAATGCCGAAATCCCCATCCAGATAGATCCCCGGCTCGATCGAGAACACATTACCTGCCCGCATCTCGGTGGTGGCGGTCGCGCTGATATAGGGGGGCTCGTGAATGTCGACGCCAAGGCCATGACCTGTGCGGTGCAGAAACCTGTCGCCATACCCCGCAGCCGCAATCGTATCTCGCGCGGCGCGATCAATATGTGATGCGATGGCACCGGGGTGCGACGCCGCAAGTGCTGCTTGCACCGCGTCCTCGACGATTCCTGCTACCTTGAGAAATTCTGGCGACGGTGTGTCGCCAAACCAGCCGCAGCGGGTCATATCGGACGGCGCGCCGTTCAGGCGGCAGCCGGTGTCGATCAACACGGCCGTCTCGCGCGTTAGTTTGGTATCGCCGGTATGGTGGTGCGGATAGGCCGCATTTCGGCCAAATCCAACGATGGTGAACTCTGGTCGCGCGCCGTTTGCCTTGTAATGGGCATGGATTGCAGCCTGCACGTCGCGCTCGGTGACACCTTCGGCCAGGGCCGCAAACCCGGCCATGGCGGCGGCGTCGTTCAGGCGCGCGCTGGCGCGCAAGGCCTCGTATTCTTCATCATCTTTTACTTGCCGCAGCAGCCCCACGGTTTCAGCCGCAAAGCTGCGCTGCGGTGCGTCCAGCGCATCGAGCAGCAACAGCGCGAAATCCGCACGCATGGCTTCGTCTATGGCAACAGACAGGCCCGCGACAGTGGCCCCGCACTTGTTCAAAAGCGCGGCCAGTGCCGTGTCCGGGCCGGTGTCGTCGGCCCAAGTGTGAAATGGCAGGTCTGTGTCCTTGCGTGCCGCGTCGGCGTTCAGGCCAGGCATAAGAAATCCCGCGTAATCCTGTGACACCAGCAACATCACCGGGCGCTCATCGCCGTGGGGGTCCAGCCCGGTCAACCAGAGCATGTGGCTGGTCGGGCCAATCGCTACGAGATCGGTGCCGGTGTCGCGCATTTTGGCGCGCAGGTTCTTCAGGCGGATGGTCACGGGGGATGTTCCAGTTCATTGATATTGGCGTTCAAAGGGGCCACTCCGAAAAGCGGCCCCCCGTTGGTCACGACATGATCAGTCTTTTTCGACCAGGCGGTAGAACACGAAGTCCGACGTTGCGCCGTTGACATAGCCGGAGACGTCACTGTCCATCGCCACCTGATAGGCCGCCTGGAACATGATCACGATCGGGCTTTCTTTCTGCACGGCCTTTTGCAGTTCGACGTACTGGCCCAGACGCGCATCAGGATCAGGCTCGGTCAGGGCACCCATGGTCAGCTTGTTCAGCTCTTCAGGTACCGCCCAAGCGTTCCGCCACGTGGTCGTTGCCTGATAATTCTCGTCCGAGTTGTCGGAATTATAGGCAAAGGCCTTGGCGTTGGAATGCGGGTCCATGAAATCGGGACCCCAGTAAAGCAGCATCGCGGCGTGGGTCCGCTCGCGGTACTTGGTAATGACCTGTGCACCTGTGCCCGGCAGAATCTCAAAATTGATCCCTGCGTCAGCAAAGCTCGCCTGAAGCGATTGCGCCATGTCGGTAAAGGGCGCGGCGTTGATCACGTCAAGTTCAACGGTGATCGGCAGTTCGACGCCGGCATCTGCCAGAATCTGTTCCGCTTTTGCAGGATCATAGCTGTAGGGCGTTTCCTCAAGCGCGCCGGGAAAGCCTTTGGGCCAGAACGCCTGATGAATTTCCATCTGACCAGCAAGGAAGCTGTCGGTCATGCCGGCGTAATTCACAAGATAGCGGGCAGCTTCCCAGACGGCGGGATCGGTCAGCTTGTCGTTCTTTTGGTTGAACGACAGGAAATGCACGGCGGCCTGCGGGAACGACGCAACAGTGATGTCGTCGCTGGTCATCCCGGCGATCTGGTCTGGCGTCAGGTTGCGCGCCATGTCGACGTCGCCCTGCTCCAACAACAGTTGCTGGGTCGCGGCCTCGGCCACGTGCTGCAAGATCACCCCTTCCATCTGGGGCGCGCCCTTGAAGTAATCCGGATTGGCGGCCAGACGTACCAGCTCCGCAGGGCGGAAGGTCTGGAGCGAAAACGGACCGGACCCGGCGCTGTTTTCGTTCAGCCAGGCGTTGCCCATATCACCGTCGGCCTCATTGGCCATGACGGTTTCCATATCAACAATAGACGCCGGCCGCGCGGCCAGCACGTTCAGCACAAAAGCGGGGGAAAAGTCGCCTTCGTATTTAACCGTGACCGTATTGCCTTCGGCTGTGATCATCGCGTCGACGTTTTCGGGCGTCCAGCCGAGTTGTGCCAGAATGAACGCCGGCGTCAGGTCAAGCTTGATGACACGCGCGAGGCTGCCGGTCACGTCTTCTGGGCGCACTGGGTTGCCGGAATGGAACTTGGCACCTTCGCGCAGGGTAAAGGTGACAGTTTTGGCGTCGGCGTCGGTTTCCCAGCTTTCCGCAAGGCCTGCGGCCAGCACGGTTGGATCTTCGGCGTCGTATTGGACCAGCCGATCATAGATGTTGGTAACCAGTTCACCGCTGGTGAACTCATATGCCTGTGCGGGGTCAATCGCGACAATGTCGTCGATGTTCTGCGCCACCACAAGCAGGTTTGGCGGGGTTTCCGCCAAGACCGGTGCAGCCAATGGCAGGGCCATTACGCTGGCCAGTAGGGCAGTTCTCAAGGTTTTCATTGTGTCTCTCCTGTTGGGTTCGTCTTACGGGTTTTAAACTCACTTGCGCATCAGCACGCTGAGGGTGCCGGTCCAGATCAACCGTGCGGGCGTGTCGCCGCGGTTGGCCCAGCTGTGCGGGGTGGCACCGCTGTAATGCAGCGCGTCCCCTGCCCCCATCGTCAGCGTTTCAGTGCCAAGGGTCTGTTCGATCTCGCCCTCCAGCACCATGACGATCTCTTCGCCTTCATGGGTTGCCACCTCGGATTCGTAGCCAGGCGGCACCATCATGATAAAACTGCTCAGTTCAGAGCCCGGATAATCGTTGCTGATTGCCTCATAAGACATGGCCGATCCGGGCAGTGAAAATTGCGCTCTCTCGCTGGCGCGGGACAGGGCGGTTGCGGCGCGCGGGGTCGTGATGAAATAATCCAGATCAACATCAAGCGCCTGCGCGATCTGCGCCAAAGTGCCAAGCGATGGCACCGCCTTGTCGGTTTCGACCTGACTGAGATAGCCCACGGACAAACCAGACAGCTCGGCCACCGTCTTTAGCGTCAGCGACAATTTGCGCCGCCGTCCACGGATGCGAGGGCCCAGCACGGCTGGCGTCTGCCGCGATGGGTTGGACGCGCGATTCTCGGCTTTGTCCGGCTGATCCTTCACACATCGCCCCCTTTTTGTGGTTTCAGTCAAAAAACTTTTTTAGATGTAAGCAAAACTTTTTGCATTTGCCAAGTGATTTCCCTAACGTCCGGCAAAACTGACCTTGGCCCCAATCGACGGGGCCGGACCAATGAGGACCGTCGCGCCATGTCATCCACTTTCAATTCTTCGCTGACGCGACTGGCAGAGTTTGCCCGCTCTCTCGGCGGGTTTGCGGTGATCACGGCGTTGACCTTTTTAGGCCTGCTGGCGATCACCTTTTTCATCCGGCGGGTGGTGCCGATTGACCCGGTTCTGGCCGTCGTCGGCGACCGTGCCACCAATGCGCAATATGAAACGGCGCGCATTGCCATGGGTCTGGACCGCCCCTTGTTCGTGCAGTTCCTTTCCTACGTGGGCGATGTTTTGCAGGGTGATTTGGGCACATCGGTGTCTACCGGACGCCCCGTGGTCCAAGACTTGATCCGCGTCTTTCCCGCCACGCTTGAGATGGCAACAATCGGCATCATTATCGGCGTTCTGCTTGGCGTGCCGATGGGCGTCTATGCCGCCGCCCGTGCCGGAAGCTGGTCGGACCAGATCATCCGGGTATTGGCGCTGCTGGGCTATTCGGTTCCGGCCTTCTGGCTGGGTCTGGTTGGCTTGGCCGTGTTTTATGCCGGGCTCGGCTGGGTCGGCGGGCCGGGTCGAATCGATGTGTTTTATGACGGGCTGGTGAAACCGGTCACGGGTCTGTTGCTGGTCGATTCGCTACTGGACGGAAATATGCAGGTGTTCCGCAACGCGCTGCACCGCATCATCCTGCCCGCCACGATCCTCGGCTTCTTTTCCCTTGCTTATATCGCGCGGATGACACGCAGTTTCATGCTGGACCAACTTAATCAGGAATACGTCACCACCGCCCGTGTCAAAGGCGTCAGCGAAACGCGCGTGATCTGGGCCCACGCCTTTGGTCCCATCCGCGTGCCTCTCATCACCGTCATCGGCCTCAGCTATGCGGGATTGCTCGAAGGATCGGTGATGATCGAAACCGTGTTCTCATGGCCGGGCATCGGTAATTATCTGACCACCGCCCTGTTCAATGCCGACATGAACGCCGTTCTGGGCGCCACCCTCGTGATTGGCGCGGTATTTATTCTGATCAACAAAGTGTCGGACGTGCTTTACCGCGTTCTCGACCCGAGGAGCCGATAATGCACGCATGGTTAACCTCTGACAGCCCCGTCTCGCGGATGCAGGCCAACGCCGGGCGCGCCTATCTCGCGGGCGGTCTGATGTTGCGCAATCCTTTGGCGGTTACGGGTGCTGTGATCATCGGGCTGCTGATCGTTACCGCGATTGCAGCCCCCCTGATTGCCCCCGAAAGCCCGGTGGGTCAGAACCTTGCCAACCGTCTGCTGCCCCCCTCCTCCGATCACTGGATGGGCACGGATGAGTTGGGCCGCGATATCTTCTCCCGCGTCGTCTACGGCTCGCGCATTACCTTGATGATCGTGGCGTTGGTCGCGGTGATCTCAGCGCCGCTGGGGCTCGTGATTGGGGCGATTTCGGGCTACTTTGGCGGCTGGACCGACCGGATCCTGATGGGGCTGACGGATGTGTTTCTGTCGATGCCCAAGTTGATTATGGCGCTGGCTTTTGTCGCCGCCCTTGGCCCGGGTATCGAAAACGCGATCATCGCCATCGCGATCACCGCCTGGCCCGCCTATGCGCGCATCGCACGGGCCGAGACGTTGACCTTTCGCAACGCTGAATTCGTCTCGGCAACCCGTCTTTTGGGGGCGTCGCATACGCGGATCATCTTTGCCCATGTGCTGCCGCTGTGCACCTCGTCGATGATTGTCCGGGTGACGCTGGACATGGCGGGGATCATCTTGACGGCGGCGGGCCTTGGCTTTCTCGGCTTGGGTGCGCAGCCACCCCTGCCCGAATGGGGCGCGATGATCTCGCGTGGGCGGGTGTTCATCCTTGATCAGTGGTGGGTTGCGACGATGCCGGGGCTGGCGATTATTCTTGTCTCGTTGGGCTTTTGTTTCCTCGGCGACGGGCTGCGCGATGTCCTTGATCCCAAATCAGCGGGGAAATCATGACCGAACCCCTTCTTTCAGTGCGCGATCTGCGCGTAAATTTCCCGACCCCGCAGGGCCGCGTTGATGTGGTCAAGGGCGTATCGTTTGATCTGGGGCAAGAGCGCCTTGGCATCGTGGGCGAAAGTGGCTCGGGCAAATCCATGACAGGCCGCGCGATCCTACGGCTGATCCGGCCGCCGGGCCGTGTCACCGCCGAAAAAATGGCGTTTCAGGGGCAGGACCTTTTGTCCCTGTCGGAGCGTAAAATGCGCGCCCTGCGCGGCGCCCGCATTTCCATGGTCATGCAAGACCCGCGCTATTCGCTTAACCCAGTGATGACCATCGGACGCCAGATCGCCGAAGCCCTGCATGTCCACGAAAAGCTGTCGAACAGCGCGACCCGTGGGCGGGTGCGCGATATGCTTGAGGCGGTTCAGATCAACGACCCCGACCATGTGGCCAATATGTATCCGCACGAAGTCTCAGGCGGCATGGGCCAGCGGGTAATGATCGCGATGATGTTGATCCCGAAGCCGAAGATACTGATCGCGGATGAGCCGACCAGCGCGCTGGACGTCAGTGTACAGGCGCAGGTGCTGGACTTGATTGATACCTTGGTGCGCGAACAGGGCATGGGGTTGATCCTGATCAGCCACGATCTTCAACTGGTCGCCCGCTATTGTGACCAAATCCTGGTGATGAACGCAGGCCGCGTGGTTGAACGCTGCGCCGCTGGCGATTTGGACAGCGCAACGCATCCCTATACCCGCGGCCTATTGGCCGCCGTGCCGCGCATGAATGAAACGCGCGACACATTGCCGACACTGGACCGCACCACGTGGGAGGGCACATGACAGCCGCGATTTCACTCAACAACCTCGATATTTCCTACAGCGGCAAACGCGTCGTCCAAGGCGTCAGCTTTGACGTGGCCAAAGGCGAAAGTTTTGCTTTGGTCGGCGAAAGTGGCTCTGGCAAATCGACTGTGCTGAAAGCCATCGCAGGGCTTGCGCCGGAATGGTCCGGCAGCATGTCGATCCTTGGCAAACCGCGCGGGCACGGGCCGGACAAGGGGCTCGCCACGACCTGTCAGATGGTGTTTCAAGACCCCTATGGGTCTTTGCATCCACGTAAAACCGTCGATGCGGTGTTGTCGGAACCACTGGCGATTCACGGGCTGGGCAACCGGTCGGAGCGGATCGAAAAGGCGCTCAGCGATGTCGGACTTGACCGGCGCTTCCGCTTTCGCTTTCCGCATCAGATGTCTGGCGGTCAACGCCAGCGCGTCGCAATCGCCCGCGCCCTGATGCTTGAGCCGAAGATCATGCTGTTGGACGAACCCACCAGCGCGCTGGATGTCAGCGTGCAGGCCGAAATCCTGAACCTGTTGAAAAGACTGCGGGCCGAACAGAACCTGACCTATCTTCTGGTCAGTCATGATTTGCCCGTCGTCGGTTTTATGTGTGACCGCGTGGCAGTAATGACCAAGGGTCAGATTGTCGAAATCGCCCCCGTTTCGGCGCTGCACCACGGCGAATTCACCCACAGTTATTCACGAAGCCTCTATGCCGCCAGCGGCGGCTGACCCGAAGGATGCCCCTATGACGACCTCCCCCCTTACGCAGTTCAATGACGCCCTGTCCGCCGCGACAACTGCTGACGCAGCACAGGCCGCGTTGCACAAGCTGGCCGATACGCTGATCGGCGCCAAGCTGTTTACGGTGATGACCGTGGACATGGCCACCGAACTGGCCAGCCGGTCCTACACGAGTGACCCGAAAAACTACCCCACCTCGGGCACCAAACCGATCACCCGCAACAGCTGGTTCAATCAGGTGCATGACGGGCACGAGATGTTTGTGGCAAACACCCTCGCCGACATCGCCGACGTGTTCCCCGACCACGAGTTGATCGGCAGCCTGGGCTGTGGTGCGGTCATCAACCTGCCCGTGATCCACAAGGGCGAATTGATTGCGACGGCCAATATGCTTGACGCCGCACACCATTACACGCCGGAACGCCAGAAGATTGCCGCAGATCAGTTGACGCTGCCCGCATTGGCGACCCTGCTGACCGTCGCCCAGCTTGCCGCGACATGAGGGATGCAGATCGTTCCGTGCCGCGCTACTGAGGCGGGTTCCTGACGTTCATATCAAAGCCAAAAACGCCGCATGTGATGCGGCGTTTGTGCGTTTGTCCGGTCGGCGGGGTTCAGCATCTTCGCCTATTTGGCCGCCAGAAAAAACGGCAGCTGAGCAACAGCGTTTCTGTACCATGTCACGACCTTGCGGCGTTCATCGTCTTCCATAAAGGACACATTTGCGGGCGGCATTGCGTTGGTCACGCCGGCCTGCAAGTAGATCTGCCGCGCGGCGCGGGCGATGTCTGACGGCGTTTCCAGCAGCAGCCCCTTGGGCGCGCGACGGATGCCGTCGTAGAACGGTTCGCGCGCGTGGCACATGGCGCAGCGGCCCGGCACGATATCTGTCACCTCCGCAAAGCCATCGGCGCTGGCAAAGACCTGTTCAAGCTCGGTCAGCGGGCGCGCCTCCGCCTCCTCCAGACTGGGCTGCATCAGCGGTGCTGTGGACAGCCACATGATCGCGACAAACAGCAGCGCGGTGGCCCCCCATGTCCAATGCGGCCCTTTGCCTGTGGCGTGCATGGTGTTGAAATAATGCCGGATCGTGACCCCCATCAGAAACACCAACGCCGCGATTAACCAGTTGTATTCCGTGGCAAATGCCAGAGGGTAGTGGTTCGACAGCATCAGAAAGATGACAGGCAACGTCAGGTAGTTGTTATGGGTCGAGCGCAGCTTGGCAATCTTGCCGTATTTCTGGTCTGGGGTGCGGCCCTCTTGCAGGTCCTTCACCACGATGCGTTGGTTGGGCATGATAATAAAGAACACATTGGCCGTCATGATCGTGGCGGTAAACGCGCCGAGATGCAGCAAGGCCGCGCGGCCGGTGAACACCTGATTGTACCCCCAGGCCATTGCCACCAGCAGCACGAAAAGCAGCACCATCAACACGGTTGGTTTGTCGCCAAGGCGCGATTTGCACAGGTAATCGTAGATGACCCAGCCAAGCGCGAGCGAGCCTGCGGAGATCACGATGGCCTGTAGGGTGGTCAGATCAGCCTTGGCCAGATCAATCAGGTAAAGCTCGGCCCCCGCCCAGTAGACCACCATCAGCAGCGCGGCACCCGACAGCCATGTCGAATAGCTTTGCCATTTGTGCCAGATCAAGTGGTCGGGCATGTTTTCAGGGGCGACCAGATATTTCTGGATGTGATAAAATCCACCGCCATGCACCTGCCATTCCTCGCCAAAGGCGCCGACGGGCAGATGCGGTACTTTACGCAGCCCAAGATCCAGCGCGATAAAATAGAATGACGCCCCGATCCAAGCCATTGCGGTGATCACATGCACCCAGCGGATGGCAAAACCGATCCAGTCCCACATGATGGCAATGTCGTTCATGGTGCTTGTCCCCTTTGATATCATGGGCAGACTATTCAATCGGCGATTTTAACGCTACGTTTGTCATTCAGCAAACTCTATCAAAAGTTCCCGATAAATGTCCTACCTCGATAACATCCGCACCTTTGTCCGTATTTACGAGCTGGGCAGCATGTCAGCGGCTGCGCGGGACCAGCGGATATCGCCCGCCGTGGCCTCGGCCCGGATCACCCAACTGGAGGCACATCTGGGGGTGCGGTTGTTTCAGCGCACCACGCGCAGCCTGTCGGCCACGGAGCAGGGCACAATTTTCTATGCGGGGGCCTGCAACATCCTCACGTCGGTCGAAGAGGCCGAGGCAGGGATTGACGATGTCACCGAAAACCCGCGGGGGACGCTGCATATCGCGGCCCCCTTAGGCGTCGGACGGCGGTTGATCGCGCCGCATATGATGGAGTTTGGTGCCGCCTATCCGCTGGTGGACGTGCGCCTGCGGCTGAGTGACCGCAAACTGGACCTGACGGCCGAAGGATTGGACGTCGCGTTTTTCCTGGGGCGGCCCGAGGATTCGACGCTGCGCATCCGCAAGGTGGCGGAATGTGAACGGGTGCTTTGCGCCAGCCCGGCCTATATCGCGGCACATGGTCACCCCAAAGCGGGCAAGGACATTGACCGCGGCCAGCACAATTGTCTGAACCTGCGCTTTCCGGGGGCGACAGAGTTTCAGTGGCAGTTGCAGGGGCCTGAGGGGGCCATGAAATATGATGTGCGCGGACGGTTCGAAAGCGACGACGGTGATGTTCTGACCGACTGGGCGCTGGCGGGAGCCGGCATCGCGATGAAGCCGCTGTTCGAGATTGCCGATCACCTGCGCAGCGGTGCGTTGGTGCGGGTGGTGGAGGACACGCCGCCCCTGCCCGTGCAGATGGCCTGCCTTTATACCCACCGCCGCCATCAGGACCCCAAAGCGCGGCTGTTCATGGAATTCATGATCGCGCGGATGGACGATGCGTTGAAGGCGCGGTGAGTGTCTGGACAAGTGACGCTCCGCTTGCGGTTAGCGGCCCGCAGAGGTAATTTTTGTCCAAAAAAGCGAAAGGATGTAGCCGTTAGCTGCCCCGGTACGTGGAATACCCAAACGGTGATAGCAGCAGCGGAACGTGATAATGCGTTGCCTCGGACATGCCAAAGCGCAGCGGGACAACATCAAGGAAACGCGGTGTTTCAGGCGCCACCCCACAGGCATCAAGGTAGGCGCCGCAGTGGAACAGCAGCTCGTAGGTGCCGGTCTGGAAGTCGTCAGCGGGCAGGATTTGTTCATCGGTGCGGCCATCGGCATTGGTGATCAGGCAGCGCAAGTGGGTGCGGGTCTCGCCCTCGATGCGGTAGAGGTCGATCTTGAGCCCTTCGGCCGGGCGCCCCTGTGCCGTGTCGAGGACATGTGTGGTCAGATAGCCGGTCATTGTCACCTCCCGTTGGTATGCTGCCTTGATCGCGCAAGCGTCCCGGCAGGGAAAGCCGAGATTTTACGATAGTCTTTCACAAATTAATTGAAAACAAATCATCATCTTCTGGTCTACTCAGAGTAAGGATAATGGAGGACCCTATGACACGATACCCCCGTGATATGCAGGGATACGGGCAGACCCCCCCCGACGCGCAATGGCCCGGTGGCGCCAGGATCGCTGTTCAGCTGGTTCTGAACTACGAAGAAGGCGGCGAAAACAACATCTTGCACGGGGATGCGGCGTCTGAGGCATTTTTGTCAGAGATCGTGGGTGCTGCGGCATGGCCCGGTCAGCGCCATGCAAACATGGAATCGATTTACGAATATGGCGCGCGCGCGGGGTTCTGGCGGCTGCACCGGTTGCTCAAGGGCGTGCCGATTACCGTCTACGCAGTCGCCACGGCGCTGGCGCGGTCGCCGGTGCAGGTCGCCGCGATGATGGATGCGGGCTGGGAACTGGCCAGTCACGGGCTAAAGTGGATTGAACACAAGGACATGGCCGAAGCGGACGAACGGGCGGCGATTGCTGAGGCGATCCGACTGCACACCGAAGTCACCGGCACCCCGCCGCGTGGGTTCTACTGCGGGCGCAGTTCCGAAAACACGATCCGGCTGGCGGCGGAAACCGGGCAATTTTCCTATGTCGCAGACGCTTATGCTGATGATCTGCCCTATTGGATGGAATTTGGGGATACCGATCAGTTGATCGTACCCTATACGCTGGATTGCAACGACATGCGTTTTGCCACGCCACAGGGGTTTAACGCGGGCGCACAGTTTCTTGACTACCTCAAAGCCAGTTTTGATGCGCTCTACCGCGAAGGGGCCGATGGGGCGGCCAAGATGCTGTCGGTGGGGTTGCATTGCCGCCTGATCGGGCGGCCCGGCCGGGTCGAGGCGCTGCGGCAATTTATCGAGTATGTCCAAGGGCATGAGGGGGTCTGGTTTGCCACGCGCGACCAGATTGCGGCGCATTGGGCCGCCACGCATCCGCATCGGCGGCGGGAGCGCCCCAGCACGATGGACCGCGCGACTTTCGTCAGCACATACGGCGGCATCTTTGAACATTCCGCTTGGATTGCCGAAGGGGCATTTGAGTTGGAGCTGGGCCTGGGCCATGACACCGCAGTGGGGCTGCATAATGCGCTAGCGCGGGTTTTCCGCAGCGCCACCGACGCTCAGAGATTGGGCGTGCTGACGGCGCACCCGGATCTTGCGGGCAAGCTGGCGCAGGCCAAGCGCCTGACGGCAGAGAGCACATCCGAACAGGCGGCAGCAGGACTGGATGCGCTGACCGATGCAGAGCGTCAGCGCTTTACCTCGCTAAACGATGCCTATGTCGCAAAACACGGATTCCCGTTTATTATCGCAGTGCGGGACCATAACAAGGACGGCATTCTCGCGGCCTTCAAACGGCGCATCGACAACGACCGCGACACCGAATTTGCCGAAGCCTGCAGGCAGGTGGAGCGCATTGCGATGCTGCGGTTAAAGGATGTCCTGCCATGAGCCGCGCGGTGGCAACCAGACCCCTGACAGCAGAAGATTTTGCGCCCTTTGGTGACGTTCTGGAAGCACGGGGCGCACCGGAAAAGGTTATAAATCAAGGGCTTTGCGGGCGGTTTCACGATCGTGCCACACTTGATTTCAGCGATGGCCGCGCAGGTGTCAGCGTCTTTGATGCAACCCCGCGCACCCTACCCTTTTCGCTTGATATGATGGAGCGGCATCCGCAGGGGTCGCAGGCGTTTATCCCTATGCATCAAAACCCCTATCTGGTGGTCGTGGCACCAGACGCGGCGGGCAAGCCGGGGACACCTGCGGCGTTTCTGGCGGCACCCGGTCAGGGGGTGAATTTACACCGGAATATTTGGCACGGGGTCTGTTGCCCGCTGGCGGCACCGGGGCTCTTTGCCGTGGTGGACCGCATCGGCAGCGGCACCAATCTGGAGGAACATTGGTTTGACGACCCCTGGGAGGTGACGGGGAAGACATGAGGTAACCCGACCGCAAAGATGCGGTAGGATCACGCGGTCATAAGGGAGAGAGAGATGACTGATACTTCGCTGGGCACGCCCGAGCAATTGCGCGACCCGAATTATACGCCGGCCCTGGCGCAGGCGGTGCCGCTGGGCATTCAGCATGTGCTGGCGATGTTCGTATCCAACGTGACCCCGGCGATCATTATCGCCGGCGCTGCGGGCTTTGGATTTGGGTCTGACGCGGGCGCGCAGGGGTTTCCCGATATGACCTATCTCATTCAGATGTCGATGCTTTTTGCCGGGATCGCGACCTTGTTTCAAACCATCGGCATGGGACCTGTCGGGGCGCGGTTGCCGATTGTTCAGGGCACCAGTTTTGCCTTTATCCCGATCATGATTCCGCTGGTCGCTGGCAAGGGGGTGGAGGCCCTGCCGGCACTTTTTGGCGGGGTGCTGATTGGCGGGTTGTTTCATATGTTGCTGGGATCGGTGATCGGTAAAATCCGCTTTGCGCTGCCGCCTCTGGTGACGGGATTGGTCGTGACGATGATCGGTCTGGCACTGGTTAAAGTGGGCATTCAATACGCCGCTGGCGGTGTGCCTGCGATTGACCAGCCGGAGTATGGCAGCCTGCTGAACTGGTCCGCGGCGCTGGTGGTCATCTTTGTTACGCTGGGGCTAAAGTTCTTTGCCCGCGGGATGATGTCGGTCTCGGCCGTCGTGATCGGGATACTCGTAGGCTATGTCTATGCGCTGACGATGGGGATGGTCACCGTCGACGGTATCGCGGGCAGTTGGAGCCGCTCTGCCGCCTTTGCCTTTCCGGTGCCGTTCAAATACGGGTTTGAATTCAGTGTTGCGGCGGCCGTTGGGTTTTGCCTGATGGCCTTTGTCTCGGCGGTGGAAACCGTCGGCGATGTGTCGGGGATCACCAAGGGGGGCGCCGGACGCGAAGCAACAGACGCCGAGATCACCGGCGCCACCTATGCCGATGGTCTGGGCAGTGCTGTGGCCGGGATTTTCGGTGGATTACCAAACACTTCGTTTAGTCAGAACGTTGGGCTGATCGCCATGACGGGGGTGATGAGCCGCCACGTGGTGACCATCGGCGCGCTGTTTTTGATCCTCTGCGGACTGGTACCCAAGGTCGGCGCGGTGATCCGCACGATCCCAATCGAGGTGCTGGGCGGCGGGGTTATCGTGATGTTTGGCATGGTTGTCGCGGCGGGGATTTCGATGCTGTCGGATGTCAACTGGAACCGGCGAAACATGGTGATTTTTGCCATTGCCCTATCGGTGGGTCTGGGGCTGCAACTGGACCCGAAAGCGGTGCAGTATCTGCCCGATACATGGCGCATTCTGATGACATCGGGACTGCTGCCCGCGGCGCTGATCGCGATTGTGCTGAACCTGTTGCTGCCGGAAGTATTGTCCGATGAATCGACCGAGGAAGTGTCGGGTGGGCTGTCGGGGAATGGCAGTGGATCATTGCAAAAACGCGGCTGATGTCGGAGCCTGACGCAAATGGTAAGGGGGCGTTCCGCTGGGGCGCCCTTTGCGTTTTTGAGGCCCTGCGCAACGGTCGCTCGGGGGGCGCAACGGCACCAGGTGCGAATCGGCGCTGAATGGCTGGGTTAACGGCGTGATTTGAGGGGGTTGGGCCTGTCACTTCATGTACACCCGGCGTACACTGGGCGTACACCGACGGATGCGGGGCGGCGTGGTGCGGGCGTGTTTAACGCAGCGCGCGCTGAGGATTGTTAAAACATGGTTAAAATGCGGCTGTACAATCGGCCCCTTCCGCGCGCCCGGCCCGTGCGGGATGATCTGCCTGCGCTCTTTCTCATTCGCCGCTTTTCTGAGTCGTAAATACCCTCGGGGGGTCCGGGGGGCTGGCCCCCCGGCTACGTGGCACCATACTCAGCGCAGCTTCATATGCCGGTTCACATCCTTGTAAAGCAGATAACGAAACGGTCCCGGCCCGCCGGCATAACAGGCTTGTGGGCAGAAGGCGCGCAGCCACATGAAATCGCCTGCTTCAACCTCGACCCAATCCTGATTGAGCCGATAGACCGCCTTGCCCTCAAGCACGTAAAGCCCGTGTTCCATCACGTGCGTTTCGCAAAACGGAATCACGCCACCGGGTTGCAGCGTTACGATCGTCACGTGCATGTCGTGTCTTAAGTCGGTCGGATCGACAAAGCGGGTGGTGGCCCAGACACCATTGGTGTCGGGCATCACATTTGGCGCGATGTCCTGTTCGTTCAGCACCAGCGGGTCAGGATGATCCAGGCCCTCGACAGCTTCGTAGGATTTGCGCACCCAGTGGAACCGCGTGACCGCGCCGCTGGTATTGCGCAGGGTCCAGGGCGCGCCGGCCGGGATATAGGCATAGCTGCCTTCACGCATATCGTGTTCGGTGCCGTCGATGGTCAGGCTAAAACCACCTTCAACGACAAAGAGCACCCCTTGGGCCTGTGCATCCAGTTCTGGCCGGTCAGAGCCGCCACCGGGCTGAACCTCCATGATATACTGTGAAAATGTTTCGGCAAAGCCGCTGAGCGGGCGGGCGATGACCCAAAGCCGGGTGCCCTCCCAGAACGGCAAGAAGGAGGTTACGATATCGCGCATCGTGCCTTTGGGCAAAACGGCATAAGCATCGGTAAAGACCGCGCGGTCGGACAGCAGGGTTTTTTGATCCGGGTGGCCGCCCTGGGGGGCGTAGTAGCTGGGGGATGTCATCGGGCGCTCCGTCCTTTTGATGTGGCACTCAGGATGGCCGTAATGACGCGCCGCGCCAAGGTGCTGGATAGCTAAAAGATTGTATCGGAATATTTGATAGTGGATGCGGGACTGACGCTGCCGTGGTGAGGGCTGCGCGGTTGCGGAGGTATTTTTCGTCCCGAACAGGAACGGTGGCACAGTCCGCGGCGCGATTGGGTTAAAACCTAGCGACAATTGCACCGAAATGCCGTGGCTCGGCCCAAGTGTGACCCCGCAGATGCCGCAATCCGCGCGCAGTCTGATTGTTGGGGTCGCCGGATATGGACCCCGGAGGAGGACCGTTCGCATGGTGCAATCGCCACAGCCTGCCCTGCCGCCGCGCCACCTGCGGCTTTTTGAACTGCTGCGGCACGCCAATCAGGGTGCATCTACCACACGCCGACTGGCACTGCCGGGCCACCGCGTGTTGGAGCAGGCCATGGCAGTGGATATTCAGCAGCGTGCGATTGCGTCGCTAAAGGCAGTGGCCCCCGCGCCCAGGCTGGCGGCATCGCCCGATGGCTGGCACCGGGCGATACATGGCATGTTCTGGTGGCGTCAGAAGAACGCGCTGGCATCCAGCCCGATGGTGATGGCGCCGATGACATTCCCGCTGGCCGGATCGGTAACCGCAACCGAAACCTGACCCTGATAGGTTTGGGTACTTTCATCAAAATCGACCTGGTCGATAAAGACGGTGCCGGCACCTTTCGGGTAGGTATTTTTGAACTTGGCTTCGTCGCCCTGCCAGTAATCTGAGGTGACGGCGCTGGCGGCGACGTTGAGGCCATGATTGTCCATGATGAACACTTCAGTGATGCGCCCGCCTGATGCGGCGACCTGTTGTTTGAGGAATTCCGCGACCGGGGCCGAGAGCACCGCATCGACCAGCGGTCGGTTTGCGGTGCCGACCTGGGCGCGCCAATCCTTGTCCCTCGCGTCGATATCGGCCTGGGTGAGAGCGCTGTGCGCGGTGTTCTGGGCAATGATGGCGTCGACGATCTGGGCGTCATTGACCCAGGTAAGAATATCGCTGTCGACATAGGCGGTCATCGCTGGCGGCGCTTCGGCAGCGATGAGAGAGGTGGCGGCGATCAGTGGCAGGGCAGTCAGCAGGTGTTTCAGCATCGAGGGCGTCCTTTGTGGCTGGTCACCCCCCGGCGTGGGTGGTGAAAACTAGCGGCACCCTAGAATGTCATTCTTAACAGGCCCTAAATGCTGTCGTCAGACCCTTTGAACCCTGTCGCCACCACGAATTTCTCTGATGAATCCTGTCGGCTGGCTGGGGGTTTGATGTTGGCCACTTTGGTAAAGCGCTGTTTGAGTAGTTTTTGCAGATCACCCTCGGCGCCGCCGGCGAGTACCTTGGCGACAAAGGTGCCGCCTTCCTCCAAAACGTCAAAGGCGAAATAGGCAGCGGCCTCGCACAGCGCGATGATGCGCAGGTGGTCGGTTTGTTTGTGCCCCGAGGCAGAGGCGGCCATGTCGGACATGACCACATCGGCCTTGCCGCCCAGCCATTCCTTGACCTTGAGATCGGCGTCGTCTTCCATGAAGTCGAGCTGATGCAGCTCGCAGCCGGCAATCGGCTCCATTTCTTGCAGGTCAATGCCGAGGATCGTGCCGACCGCCTTGCCGCCGCGTTCCGCCAGTACGTTGCAACGTTTGACCGCGACCTGACACCAGCCGCCGGGGGCGCAGCCCAGATCAACGATGCGGGCACCGGGGACAAGAAAGCGAAACTTATCGTCCAGTTCCAGTATCTTATAGGCCGCGCGTCCACGATAGCCTTCGGCCTTGGCGCGTTTTACGTAAGGGTCGTTCAACTGGCGCTGCAACCAGCGGGTCGAGCTGAGTTTGCGGCCACGGGCCGATTTCACCTTGACCTTGAGGTCGCGTTGTCCGCGCCCGGATGTGTTTTTTCCGTCCGGTATCTTGGCCATCAAAAGGTCCCTTCTTCCAATACGCCATCGGCGCTCATTTGGGCGTATAGCAGCCCTTCGCGCAGACCGCGATCAGCAACTGACAGTCTGTCGGTGGGCCAGCATCGCATGAGCGCTTGCAGGATGGCGGCCCCCGACATGATCAGCGCCGAGCGGTCCTGCCCGATGCGCGGATCGGCGCGACGCCCCCCCGGCCCCATCGCGAGATAGGAGTGGATCACCTTGTCGATCTGCTGGCTGGTCATGCGCAGCCCGTCAACCTTGGTTCGGTCATAGCGTTTGAGGTTGAGGTGGCTGGCCGCCACCGTGGTGACGGTGCCCGAGGTGCCAACGATCTGGAACCGCTTTTTCGACTGGATCGACTGGTAGGGTGTGAAATCGGTCAGGTTTTCTTCGAAAAACCAGCTCATCAGGGCGAAGCGGGCGGCGTCATCTTCGACGTCGGAAAACTGATCGCGCAGGGTGGCGACGCCAAGCGGTACGGAGATCCAATCGACCACGCGGGCGGCTGGGATATCGGTGATTGCCTGTTTAAATCCGCCGTGCAGGCGCATGATGGACTGGGCGCGGTCGGCCATCGGCACATGGGCGATGTCGATCCAGACCAGTTCGGTCGAGCCGCCGCCGATGTCGACCACCAGCAGGTTTTCGGTTTTGCGGCTGACCAGCGGGGCGCAGGAAATCACGGCAAGCTGGGCTTCTTCTTCGGGGCGGATGATATCGAGGCGCAGACCGGTTTCGCGGTGAATGCGGTTCATGAACTCATCGCCGTTAAGCGCGCGGCGGCAGGCCTCGGTGGCGACCAGTCGCATGTTGCGGACTTTGTTGCGGCGGAGTTTCTGTTGGCAGATGCGCAGCGCCTGAATGGTGCGCGCCATTGATCCGCGCGATAAACGCCCGGTTTTTTCTAAACCGGCACCAAGCTGGACCGATTTCGAAAAACTGTCCACCACATGAAAACCGCTGCCACGAGGCTGGGCGATCAACATGCGGCAGCTATTTGTACCCAGATCAAGGGCCGCATAAAGCTCGTTTGATCTGGGCGGAACTGGCGCGGGGCTCAGAGCCGGTATCTTGTCCTTATCGAGCGCACCCGCACCTTTGGGACGCTGTGGCGCCATGGGTTGCGCCTTTCATATCGAGTTGGCCCCAAGGTATTCGCCCTGCCCTCCCGGCGCAAGTGGTCGCGTTGGATTGGCGCTATTTGGGCGGCAATCAGCGGGGGTAACTACGGGTCACCTCACTATCATCTTGAGAATTATGAAGCCGCGCTGCCCTCGTTCCGGGCCGGACGATGCGCTATGACCGACGCCAAGTCGCGGATGGGACGTGTTTCGTCGAAAAACGTCACCGATCCCTGCGCGGCTGCCGTTAGACAGGCTCAAACCGGATCAGAGGAATCAGCCCATGCCCGATGTTACGATAGTTTACTGGCGCGATATTCCTGCACAGGTGATCGTGGGCAAAGGGCGTCGTGCGTCCAAGCGGCAATTGGCAGAACGTTTTGAACAGGCGATTGACCGCGCTGCGATGAAAACCGGCTCGGGCGATACCGACGCGTATCTGGCGGAGTGGCGCAAAGCCGACCCCGTCGAGATGGAAGGTGACGCAGACGCCATCGCGGATGCGGAGGCGGCGCGGCTTGACGCAGAGTACGACCGCGACCGGCTCAAGACACTGATCAACAACGACGGGTGGGCGTGATCTGCGCCACTCCCTTTATATCTGGCCCTGCCTCACATGATTAAGGACACGCTCATGGCTTTGCTGAATTTCCGCAAGAAAGAGACCCCTGCCCCTCAGGCCCCCACAGCCGAGGTCGAGGCGTTTCTCAAGGATTTTTCGATAGAGGTGATGCCACGCACCGCCGAGAAAGTTGAGGATTTTCGTGATCTGCTGCCAGAAGGTACGCGCGTTTATATTGCCCATATCGAAGGGACGCCGATCGAAGATATGGTTGCCACTGCGGCGCGGTTGAACGCGGGCGGCTATAAGGTGATGCCGCATTTCCCGGCGCGCATCATCAAGGATCGGGCCACGCTGGCCAATTGGATCGCCATGTATCAGGGCGAAGCGGATGTGAAACAGGCGTTGCTGCTGGCCGGTGGTGTGGCCACCCCGCATGGAGATTTCAGCGATTCCATGCAGTTGATGGAAACCGGGTTGTTTGACGAGGCCGGATTTGAGCGGCTGCATGTCGCAGGTCACCCCGAGGGGAACCGCGACATTGACACTGATGGCAAGCGCCTGAAGGTAGACGCGGCGCTGAAGTGGAAAAATGAATTCCAGACCCGCACCGACGCCAAGATGGCGATAGCCACGCAGTTTGCCTTTGAGGCGCAGCCGATCATCGAATGGGCCGACAGCCTGAAATATGCGGGCATCACCCTGCCGATCCACATCGGCATTGCCGGGCCTGCCAAATTGCAGACGCTGATCAAGTTTGCCATCGCCTGCGGTGTCGGCCCGTCGCTGAAGGTGCTGCAAAAGCGCGCGATGGATGTGACCAAGCTGCTGTTGCCCTATGAGCCGACAGATGTGATTACTGCGCTTGCCGCGCATAAGGCGCTAAACCCCGATTTTAACATCAGCCATGTGCATTTCTTCCCGCTGGGGGGGATCAAGACCAATGCCACATGGGCCCAAGACAACGGCGGCACCTCTGCCGTGCCCGCAAACGCAGCCTGAAGGACTAAGTTACATGACCAGAACCGTCGTCGAATCCAAAACCAAAACCGCGATTATCGGCTTTGACCAGCCGTTTTGCGTGATTGGGGAGCGGATCAACCCCACCGGCCGCAAGATCCTGTCCGAAGAGTTGGAGCGCGGTGATTTCAGCCGCGTCGAGGCGGATGCGATTGCGCAGGTTGCGGCGGGCGCCACGATTCTGGACGTGAATTCGGGCGCGGTGTTTTCCAACAAGATGGGCGAAGACCCGCGCTATGCCGACAACAACTTTGTCGAGCCGATGCTGATGCCAGAGCTGATCAAGGTTGTTCAATCGGTGGTCGATGCGCCGATTTGCATCGACAGTTCAGTGCCGGGCGCACTGGAGGCGGGTCTTGAGGCTTGCGAGGGTCGACCGCTGCTGAATTCCGTCACGGGCGAAGAAGAACGGCTGGAACTGGTGCTGCCGCTAGTCAAGAAATACAACGTGCCAGTGGTGGCGATTTCCAACGATGACACCGGGATTTCCGAAGACCCCGATGTGCGGTTCAACGTCGCCAAAAAGATCGTCGAGCGCGCGGCAGATTTCGGCATTCCGGCGCATGACATTGTGGTTGATCCGCTGGTGATGCCGATCGGCGCGATGGCGACAGCCGGGCATCAGGTGTTTACGCTGGTGCGGCGTCTGCGCGAGGAATTGGGCGTGAACACGACCTGCGGCGCGTCAAATATCAGTTTTGGCCTGCCCAACCGCCACGGCATCAACAATGCGTTTTTGCCCATGGCAATGGGGGCCGGGATGACCTCGGCGATCATGAACCCGGTGGCGGTGCCGCTGAACGCGGTCAAGATTGCGGAAAAGCGTGCTGAAATCCTGGCGGCAGGGATTATTCTGCCCGAAGAAATGGACGACGAAACCTTCCTGACGCTGTTCAACCTTGGGTCGACCCAGGCGCGCGCGGGCAAGGAAATGGAAGCCATCCGCGCCGCCAACTTTCTGTTTGACCGCGACCCCCATGGCACCGAATGGATCAAGTTCAACAAGGTGGTGCCAAAGGCAGGCCACGAGGGCCGCGGGCGCGCAGGCCGCGTGGGTGGCCGCCGCCGCGGCTGATGCCGGCTGACATGTTTCCAGACCGGGGATCTGGAAAACGGTCTTCAGACAGTGGTCCAAGACAGTGACCTGAGAAATCGACCCCAGACATGGACCTCGCCCCGAAATGGGCGGGGTCTTTTGCGTTATGGGGGGATTGGGTGAAATTCCACGCCAACGGCCGATCAAGGTAACGCAGAATTAACGCTCCGCCCTTTAGAACAGCAACAACACCTGTCTGAACCCGGAGGGCCGCTGCGTTGTATATCTTTATTTCATGCCTCAGGCCCCTCCGATGACGGAGGTGATCATGCTCGAAGGCAAGCTGGATCTATCTGCGGTGTCAGACCTTTACGCAAAGTTGTCCGGGGTCACGGATGCGGTGACAATGGTGGATATGCACAAGGTTACCCACCTGGGTGCATTGGCAATGCAGGTACTGATCGCCGCGGCGCAGGCGACACGCGGCAGCGATAGAACATTCACCCTCAGAAATACGTCAGACCGGGTTTTGGCCCAGATGGCGGCGATGGGCATGACCCCCGAAATGATAGCGGAGACGCGTTGATGACTTTGGAAATTCTGGCGGTCGATGACAGCCGTACGATGCGTGATATGATCCGGCTGGCGCTGCTGCCTGCGGGTTTTACCGTACATACCGCTGATGATGGGGTCCACGGGGTTGAGGTGCTTGATGGCATCGAACCGGACGCGATCATCACCGACATCAACATGCCGCGCATGGATGGGTTTGGATTTATCGACGCGGTGCGCGGCCAGGACAAGCACCGCGCGACACCCATCCTTGTGCTGACCACCGAAGCCGCGCCGGAACTCAAGGCACGCGCCCGCGAAGCCGGGGCAACCGGTTGGATCGTGAAACCTTTTGACCCCAACAAACTGGTCAAGGCCCTGCAGATGGTCACCGGATAAGGAGCGCCGACGTGAGCACCGAAAATGATCCAATGGCTGAAATCCGCGCTTCCTTCTTCATCGAATGTGAGGAATTGCTGGAGGCGTTGCAGGACGGGCTACAGACGATGGACGATGGGGAGGACGACTCTGAGACCATCAACGTCGTGTTCCGCGCGGTGCATTCGATCAAGGGCGGCGCCGGGGCGTTTGGCCTAGAAGGGCTTGTCCGGTTTGCGCATCGGTTTGAAACCGTGCTGGACGAAATCCGGGCAGGTCGGATGCACGCCGACGCTGACGCGCTGAAAATCTTTTTTCAATGCGCCGATCACCTGTCTGATCTTGTGCGGATCAGCCGAGATGGCGGGGACCTGCCAACCGAAGAAACTGCCGATCTGCTGACCCGCCTTGATGCGCTTTTGGGCGATGACGCCCCGGCGGAGGACGAACCCGAAGCGGACATCGAATTTCAGCCGATGGGGCTGGCGCTGGATCTGGCCCCACTGGATGACGCAGATGCGGGCGATCTGACCGATCTGCCGGACCTTGATGATCTGCCGCCGCTTCCCGATCTTTCTGCGCTAGACCAGGGTGCCGCTAACACCTTTGTGATCCATTTTACCCCGCTGGCCGAAATGTTCGAGACCGGCAATGAGCCTTTTATGTTGCTGCGCAACCTGCAGGAACTGGGCGAAACCAAGGTTGTTTGTGACACGTCGCAGATACCGCCCTTTGAGAGCCTCGCCCCGGACCTGCCGCATCTGAGTTGGACAGTTCATCTTAAAACATTGGCGCAAGCGGCGGAAATTACTTCAGTTTTTGAATTTGTCGAAGGGCTTTGCACCCTGCGTATCAGCACAGAGGAGGGCGACGTCGTGGACGACGGTGCCGACTTTCGGCCTCTTCCTCCCTTGAGTGATATAGAAACCAGTGAACAGAGCGCCGCCGATACGGAGGCCGCCGAAGGCCTGACGCCAGACCTGGCACCTGCTGCAGATCCCGTGGCCCCGGCCCGGCCGCAGCCACCCACGGCCGCCAACAACTCCTCTGCCCAAATGCCGCAGCCCGCGCCCCAAACCGCGGCAAAACCACCAGCGAAACCCGGTCCATCCACAAGCGCGGCGCCGGCTGCCAAAGGCGTGGTGCGGGTTGATCTGGACCGGATTGAACGGCTGGTGAATTTGGTCGGCGAATTGGTGATCAATCAGGCGATGCTGAGCCAGAGCTTGGAACAATCGGGCCTGTCACCCCATTCTGACGCGATGAACGGATTGGAAGAATTCCAGCGCCTCACCCGGGACATTCAGGATTCGGTGATGATGATCCGCGCGCAGCCGGTCAAATCGCTGTTTCAGCGGATGTCGCGCATTGTTCGGGAATCGTCTGCTGCGGTGGAAAAGGACGTGCGCCTGCATACCGAGGGTGAGTCGACAGAAGTCGATAAAACCGTGATCGAACGGCTGGCCGACCCGCTGACTCATATGATCCGAAATGCCGTCGATCATGGTTTGGAGACCGCCCAAGACCGCGTCGCAGCCGGGAAACCGCCGCAAGGCCGCGTGAACCTGAGCGCGGCACACCGCTCGGGCCGGGTGGTGATCGAAATTTCCGATGATGGTGCCGGGATCAACCGCCCCAGGGTGCAGCAGATCGCCATCGACAAGGGTCTGATCGCCGCCGATGCACAGCTGAGTGACAGCGAAATTGACAACCTGTTGTTCCTGCCAGGGTTTTCTACCGCCTCCGTGGTGTCTGATCTGTCCGGTCGCGGGGTCGGCATGGACGTGGTGCGCACCGCGATACAGGCCCTTGGCGGGCGGATCACCACCACTTCGGTGCCGGGCCAGGGCACGACATTTTCCATCTCGCTGCCGCTGACCCTGGCGGTGCTGGATGGCATGGTGGTGCAGGTCGCGCAGGAAACGCTGGTTCCGCCGCTGAACCTTGTGATCGAAACGCTGACGCTGGAACGCGGTGACGTCGAGATGGTACGGCCCGGGCACAATGTGGTGCGGGTGCGTGGCGGGTTTGTGCCGCTTTTTGATCTGGGTGTCGAACTGGGCTATCGCGCGCCGCTGCGGGATTTTGCCGGGTCGGTTGTGCTGCTGATCGCGCATGAGGACGGCTCGCGCGCCGCGCTTGTCATCGACAATATCCTTGATCAGCGACAGGTCGTAATCAAGGGGCTGGACGATAGTTTTTACCGCGCACCCGGCATTGCTGCAGCGACGATCCTTGGCGATGGCCAGATCGCACTGATCCTTGATCCCTCTGACATCATTACCAATGCGATGCAGAACCCGGCGCAGACCCCAATTGCAATCGAAGCAGGAGTTTCGGCATGAGCGATAAAGACAGTCCCACCACCATTGAACTTTTGACCTTCCGGCTCGCGGATCAGGAGTATTCGCTGGATATCATGTCTGTACGCGAGATCCGTGGCTGGACACGGGCAACGCCCCTGCCCCACGCTCCGCGCTATATGAAAGGTGTGATCAATCTGCGCGGCACCGTATTGCCGGTGATGGATCTGGGCGAACGGCTGGGCCTGCCACCGCGCGAACAAAGCGACCGAAATGTCATTATCGTGGTCAAACACGAGGATGCTATGACGGGGCTGCTGGTGGACGCGGTGTCGGACATCATCGCGCTGACCGCGGATGATCTGCAACCGCCGCCGGACATGTCGGGCGGCAATGCGGCGGGTGTCGTCAGCGCGCTGACGTTGATCGACGAACGCATGATCCGCGTACTTGACCTCGCCGCCACCATCAGCCTGTCCGAAAGCATTGCCGCATGACACTGAGCGATCGCGCCCCATTGCCCCTTGATGCCGTCAGCTTTCGCGAGATTGCCGATTTGGCCTACCGTGAAAGCGGGCTGACGCTGGTCGAGGAAAAGGCGATGATGATCCAGTCGCGCCTGCGCCACAGGTTGCGGGCCCTAGGGCTGACGGATTTTGGTCAATATAGTGCTTATGTCAGCTCGGACGCCGGGCGTGACGAGCGCAAGCAACTGATCTCTGCCCTGACGACGAATGTTTCGCATTTTTTCCGCGAAAGCCATCACTTTGACAGCCTGAAAGAGATGCTGGATGCGCGCCTGCCCAATCTGCGGGCGGGCGGGCGGATGCGGATCTGGTCCGCAGGCTGTTCGAACGGCCAGGAAGCATTGTCCGCTGCGGTGGCGCTGCTGGATCACTGCCCCGAGGTGAGCAGGCTAAACCTGCGTATCCTTGCGACGGACATCGACCCCAAGGTGGTCGAATTTGCCCGCCAGGGGCGCTATGATACGCGGCTGACCGATGGCATCCCCAAGGCCCTGATCAACCAATATTTCGACGCGGATACCGAGGGAGCCGACACGGTGTTCAGCCCAAAATCGCTGGTGCGCAACATGATCAGCTTTAACGAGCTGAACCTGCTGGCCGACTGGCCGATGAAGGGCCGCTTTGACGTGATATTCTGTCGAAACGTTGTCATCTACTTTGATTTGGCCACGCAGAACGCCCTCTGGCCGCGCTTTCATAGTCTGTTGGCGCCGGACGGTGTCTTGTTTCTCGGCCACTCCGAAAGGATTGCCGACCCTTCGGCCTACGGCTTTGTCTGTACTGGCCCCACGACCTATCGGCATACCGCCCACTGACCCACCCCCCGCGTCCGCCCGGGTTCGGACCAAGAGCAAGGAAGAACAAAATGGCATTGCGCGATCAAATTCGGATCATGGTGGTGGACGACATGTCGACCAGCCGGGGCCTTATCACGCAGGCTCTCGATGCTTTCGGGGTGCGCAGTGTGGCGACGGCAGAGAACGGCAAACAGGCACTTCAGGCCCTCGCGACGCGGCCGGTGCATCTGGTGATTTCTGATTACAACATGCCAGAGATGGATGGGCTGCAATTGCTGCATTACCTGCGTGCCTCGCCCAAGACCAAAGGCGTGGGGTTTGTGTTGGTCACCGGGCGGGCCGAACAGCAGATAATTGATCATGGCAAGAAGCTGGGCATGAATAACTACCTGAAGAAGCCGTTTCAGGCAGAGGAATTGCGCAATTGTATCGAAGCGGTCGTTGGCCGTCTTTGATGTCTGCCCTACCGCCCTTACCCTGCCTGCTGACGCTCGAGGAATTGATGAAGCGCCTGTCAGGGCATCTGGATGGGCTGGCGTCTGAGGTGCACCGCGTCGAGCATGCGATCGGCGAAGACATGTTTCCGTCACAGGTGATTGGTGGGGCGGCTATTACACAACTGCAAAGCCTTGATTACCTGCGCCAATCGCTGGAAGATCTCGCGCTGCTGACGCATTTTCTGGGGCAGAATGATGTCGAGGGCGATGGTCGGTCCGGCTGGCAGGACCCGGCGCGGGTCAGTGGACAGCTACGTCTGCACAGCACGCGCGCCCTGTTTGGCGCGGCTCGTCAGGACAGTGGTGTCCGAGCCACTGGGGTCGTGGGAGAGGTCGATTTGTTCTGATTGGACAACGCCAGCGCAGATGGTGATTCTGCCACAGAGGCTCACCCCTTTTGTCTCATAGACAGACGGTGCGATTGGCTGCGCCATATCTTGTGGTTTGTTCGTTCTTGCCGCCGCAAATACACATTTCTCAGGGTGATGTTAAGGCTGTGCGCAGCGGGCCATAGGGCGCCTGATCCCTGCGTTAGAACAGCTCCAGCCCGTTTCCGACGGGTGTGACGGGGGGCGCGACGCGCGGTTCTGCGACCGTTTCATGGCGCGTGATTTTTTGGCGTGCCGCGCCGGTACTGGGCCAGAACAACAATTGCCGCGCGGAGGTGCCGCCAAGCGACTGCGCCACACATTCGATGCCTTCGCGTGCCAGAAACTCAATGGTAAAGGTGCAGTTTGTTGCCCCTATGACTGACAGGCCCGATACCATCTGTGCGCCGCCAAAGGCCTTGGCCAAAAGCCGGTCTCGCCGCGCCCCAAGTTTGAGCAGATCATTGATCAGCAATTCCATGGCGTTGACACCTGCCATGTCGCAATGCCCATTGGCCTGCGTGGAGTTGGTGAGCAACATGTGGTTCATCCCGCCAACCCCGACCAAAGGATCCCACAGGCAGCAGGCCACACAGGACCCCAGCAATGTCGAAATTGCTATATCCGGATCAGCAGAGACCGAATGTTCTCCCTGGGTGATGACGACGCGATTTTCGGTCATGACAGGCTCCGTCTTGCGCGGGCGGAATGATTTAGAACCGCGGTGTTTACCGCGTGACCGATGGCGGTAAGAGGCAGTTGGTGGTCGATTGCGCCGAGCTCCCACGCCGCTTTGGGCATGCCGTAGACGACGCTGCTAGCGGCGTCCTGACCGATGGTCAGCGCGCCAGATCGGTGCAGCAGTTTCATGCCCTCGGACCCGTCGCGGCCCAGCCCTGTGAGGATGACCGCGATCACGTCATGGCCAAAGGGGGCCGCGGACGAAAACAGGGAATCGACCGAAGGGCAATGCAGCGCACGTTCGGTATTGGGGCGCAGTTGCGCCTGCCAGATGTTGTTGCGCCGTGTCAGTTCGGTCTGTTGCCCCAACGCCGGCGCGAGGCGGACCTGGCCACGGCCAAGCGGCGTCTGATTGTCGGCCAAGCGCACATCCTGCGGTAACGTCCGGTCCAGCATCTGGGAAAAACTGATCAGGAAGTTCGCTGGCATATGCTGTACCACCAGCACAGGTGGGCCATCGGGGGCCATGTCCGCCAGCACGGTTGCGAGCGCGGTAACGCCGCCCGTGGAGGCGCCGATGAGCACGATCGGTTCGGCAATGCCGTTTGCATATTGCGGTGAGGCCCGGACAACGGATGGCCTGGGTGGGGCGCTATGGGTCCGGCTGCAGGCGGCCGAAAACACCCTGCGGGCGATATCGTGACATGTGGCCGGATTGGACGCGGACATTGGTTTCACGATACAATCGACCGCACCAAGCGACAGTGCCCGGATCGCTGCCGCTGACCCGCGTGGGGTTGTGCCTGACACCATTACAACCGGCATGGGCCGCAGTGCCATCAACCGGGCAAGAAAATCCAGCCCGCTCATCCCCGGCATTTCGATGTCGAGCGTCAGCACGTCCGGCTGGGTTTCCTTGATCACCTGACGCGCCTGTACGGCGTCTGACGCTTCGCCCACCACGCAGAGCCGCGAATCCTGTTTCAGGATGTTGCGCAACCACAGGCGGATGCTGCGGGAGTCGTCGACAATGACCACGCGTTTAACAACTGGGGCATCGGGGGGCGCGGCCTGGAAGGACGAAGAATCGTCTGTCATCGGGCGCAATTGCGCCTGTCACGCTCTGCCAGAGCATCTCTGCCGTGTCGCGCGGTCAGCATATGCCGCTGTCTCCTTTGCTGCCGGTTCCGGGCCGTCGCCTCCTCTATGCGACAGAGCCGTAAACGCGGGATTAAGGAGCGCCGGGTGGATGTAGAATTTTTGACCGGATGCCAGAAGTTCTGCCGCTAACGAAGGCGGCATCGGGCGGATGATATGGGGAGAGTGGTGAACCCAGCTGGATTCGAACCAGCGACCTCTGCCTTCGGAGGGCAGCGCTCTATCCAGCTGAGCTATGGGTCCACTGCGGGCGGGTATAGACAGCCTGTAGCACGGCTGCAATCGGAAATCTTGTTGGTCTGTCAGGCAAAAAGATCATGGGCCAATTCAAGGGCATCAACAAGAACATCGACCTCTGCCTGCGTGTTGTAGAGGCCAAAGGACGCGCGGCAGGTGGCGGAGACGCCAAAATGGGTCATCAGGGGCGCGGCACAGTGGTGACCGGCGCGCACGGCGACGCCTTTCTTGTCCAGAATGGTCGAAATATCATGGGCATGCGCCGCACCATCCAGCGTAAAGCTGAAGATCGCGGCCTTGTCCGCTGTGGTGCCTTGTATCTGCAACCAGTTCAGCCCGCCAAGACGCGTGACGGCGTAATCGCGCAGGGCGTCTTCGTGAGCGGCAATGTTGTGCATGCCGAGGTCCATCATGTAGTCGAGCGCCACGCCCATGCCGATGGTCTGCACGATGCCGGGGGTCCCGGCCTCGAACTTCATCGGCGGATCATTGTAGGTAACGCTGTCTTTGGTGACTTCGCGGATCATGTCGCCGCCGCCGAAAAACGGGCGCATCTCGGCCATGCGGTCGGCCTTGATATAGATCGCGCCAGAGCCGGAGGGTCCGTAGAGCTTGTGCCCGGTGATGGCATAGAAATCGCAGCCCAGATCGGTAACGTCCACCGGCATATGCACCGACGCCTGCGAGCCATCAACAAGGACGGGAACGCCTTTTGCATGGGCGGCGGCGGTGATGGTTTTTACATCAACTTTGGTGCCCAAGACATTGGAAAGATGGGTTATCGCAACGAGTTTGGTCCTTGGCCCGATGGCGTCGATCACGGCCTGCGGATCAAGCGCGCCGGTGCTGTCTACATCAACCCATTTCAGCACGACACCTTGGCGTTCGCGCAGGAAGTGCCAAGGCACGATATTGGCGTGGTGTTCCATCACGCTGAGCACGATTTCGTCGCCTGCCTGCATCCGCGGCATGGCCCAGCCATAGGCGACGGTATTGATCCCCATTGTGGTGCCTGTATTCAGGACAATCTCGTCCTCCGAGGCGGCATTGAGGAACCGCGCGACCGTGGCGCGGACACCTTCGTACTTGTCCGTTGCGAGATTAGAAAGGTAGTGCAAGCCCCTATGAACGTTGGAATATTCCATCGAGTAGGCTTGGGTGATCGCGTCGATCACGACCTGTGGCTTCTGCGCAGAGGCACCGTTGTCGAGATAGGTCAGCGGCTTGCCGTTGACCTGTCTTGACAGAATAGGGAACTGCGCCCGGATTGCGTCGACATCATACATTGTTCACTACTCCTTGGGCGGCTAGCCCAATCAATGTCAGCAGAATTCCCAGTCCAAGCACCAGCCCGACGGCTGACAGGACGAGGACGGCGGCCGCGTGCAACAAGTTGGGCAGGGCAAGCACCTGCGCGATAAAGCTGAGCAATATCCACAGGCCCCAGATTGAGGCGGCGACGGACAGCAACAGGGCCAGCGGCGGCACCAGAATGGTCAGCACCAGCACGCCGATCTGTGCCAGCGTACGCAGCAGTTGTAGCCAGACGATCACGCTGAGCATGGCGTTAAGCGAGCCCTGCCCGCCGATCGCCAGCCCGGCCCAGTAGATCGCATGAACATAGACCACCATCAGCCCGGCAAGCAGCACGAACATCACCAGCGGTGCACCAAAATAATGCGGCAACGCGATGCTGGGGGGCGCGATGGTAATCAGCAGATAAAGCACCAGAGTATTGACTGCCGCCACCAGCATCAGCGCGGTCCAGAGTGCGTCCCGGCTGAGCGGGTATTGCACCACGGCATCGGCGGCGACGCGGGGCTGCATCAGCGTGGTGCGCGCCAGTGGAAAGAGTGCGGAAACCATGCCTCTAGCCCTGCTCAGCCGAGAGTAAGCCGCTGACCCAGAACCAGAAAAACACGGCCAGCCAGAGCGCGCCGATGATCTGTGCCTGCACGCCCGGCCCGATGAAGCCAAGCACCAGACCCAGCAGGAGAAGCAAGGGGGCGCTGGCCAGCAGCGACCAGACCAGCGTCAATCGGATGGCATAGCCGCTGATCTGGCGTCTTGCGACACGCGACAGACCCCAGACCAGCGCGGCAAAGAGATAGAGCAGCAGCGGCATGACAAAGACCCAGAAAAACGCGCTCCAGTACTGGCGCACGGCCAGCGGGCCGTCCGGGTCGAGATGGGCGGCGCGGGCCTGGTAGGGCGACATGGCGACAAAGATGAGCACGCCCGCCATCAGAGCGAACATCAGCACACGCACTTCGTTGCGGCCCTGTGCCAGCAGGGTTTGCATCACCCTTCCGGGGCCACGGTAGGTCGCCAATATGTCGCTGCTGACCGCCATCAGTCGCGACGCCGATCAAGCCAGGCCGCCAAGCGGCCGTTGATTTCCTCGCGCAGGTCCTCGGCGGCGATTTCTTCGACCGCTTCGGCAAGGAAGGCCAGTGTCAGCAGATCGGTCGCTTCGGATTTGGTGACACCGCGCGCACGAAGGTAGAACAGCGCGTCTTCGTCGATCGCGCCGGAGGTAGACCCGTGCGAGCAGATCACGTCGTCGGCGTAGATCTCAAGCTCGGGCTTGGCCAGAAACTGGCTGTCGCCGTCCAGCAACAGCGATTGGCTGATCTGGTAGCCATCGGTCTTTTGCGCCCCAGCCTTGACCAGAATTTTGCCCTGGAACACACCGGTGGCCCCATTGCGCAGCACCTTTTTGAACACCTGACGGCTTTCGCAGTTTACCGCATCATGGGTGACAAAAACTGTGTCGTCGTGGTGAAAATCGCCGTCCCCGACGCAGGCGCCGGCCACATGGGCCGAGGCATCGTCGCCCGTCAGTTCGATCACACATTCGTTGCGCGTCATCCGGCCGTTGACCGTGACAGTGAAGGATTTGAACTGCGATTCCGTGCCAAGGCGGGCAAAGATATGCGTGGCGGCGCGGCGTTCGTGGTCGCGGCCCTGGGCGCGGACATGGTGGAACTGCGCCCGATCGGCGACATCAACTTCCATCACCTTGTTAAAGCGCGCGGCAGCGGGACCGTTTTCCAGCAGGGTCATTTCGGCCCCGGCATCCAGCTTGATGACATGGTGTAACATCGCGTCAGAAGTATCTGATTCGTGGCGATAAATCAGATTGACGGGTTTGCTGGGCGTGCCCGTGACATGGATCAGCACGCCATCGTGGGCAAAGGCTGTGTTCAGGGTGGCCAGCGGGCGGGCAACCGGGGTCTGACCGCGGGTTTCCAACGCGCCATACAGATCGCGCGCCCAGTGCAGGTCGCTGTCGGCGGCGGCCAGGCGTTCGATGCTGATCCCTTCCAGCGTCAGATCGTCAGAGGCGGCGGCGTCAAACACCCCGTCGACAAAGACGACTTTCAGCCGGTCGACCGCGTCGAACAGCGGCGCCTCGTCGTGCGTCAGAACGGCGGCGGGCTGGGCCTCGGGCTGGATCAGGCTGTCGGGGCGGGTGAATTTCCAGTATTCGTCGCGCCGTTCGGGCAGTCCCATGGTGCGCAAGCGTGACAGCGCGTCGGCGCGCGCGGGCGCCGACCAGCCGCCCTGTGGCAGACTGTGCCGTGCGATCATCGCCTCGGTCGGGGTCTGTTTCAGTGTTGCCTGGGCCATTATACCACCTCGGCGAGGATATCGGCGTAGCCGTTGTTTTCCACTTCAAGCGCCAGTTCCGGCCCGCCGGTTTTCACGATGCGGCCATCGGCCATGATGTGAACCACATCCGGTTTGATGTGATCAAGAAGGCGCTGGTAGTGGGTGATGACCAGAAAACCGCGACCTTCGGAGCGTAGGGCGTTCACGCCCTCTGAGACCAGTTTCATCGCGTCCACGTCAAGCCCGCTGTCGGTCTCGTCGAGGATGCACATTTTGGGTTCAAGCATGGCCATCTGCAAGATTTCATTGCGCTTTTTCTCGCCGCCGGAAAAGCCCATGTTGACCGGGCGTTTCAGCATTTCGGCGTCGATTTTTAGGTCTTTGGCGCGGGCGCGGATCACCTTGAGGAACTCGGCCGCCGACATTTCGTCTTCGCCACGTGCCTTGCGCTGCGCGTTCACTGCGGTGCGCAGGAAGGTCATATTACCCACACCCGGAATTTCTACCGGGTACTGGAACGCTAAAAAGAGGCCGGCTGCGGCACGTTCTTCGGGCTCCATGTCGAGCAGATCATTACCTTCAAGCGTGGCGCTGCCTTCGGTGACTTCGTAGCCGCCCTTGCCAGACAGCACATAGCTTAGCGTGGATTTGCCCGAACCGTTGGGCCCCATGATCGCGTGTACCTTGCCGGCTTCGACCTCAAGGTTGACGCCTTTGAGGATCTGCTTGTCCTCTTCTTCGAGTTTCACGTGCAGGTTTTTGATGCTCAGCATGTCGGTCTCCTTCTGGCGCAGGGCTGCGCCGCAATGACAGTATATTTTTGGAATGAACAGACCCGGCTAAGGGTCTTGGCGATGGGGTGGCTCATGCGGCCCCCCGATCGGCGCGCAGATGCGCCGGGAAAGAGGTGCGCAGCGCGACACGGCAGGCGTCGATGCCATCTTGATACGGCAGCGCGCGGCCCGTGGGTTTGGGCGCGGTTGCAAGCTGGTCCAGCGTGATCGGCAGGCGCAGGGCGCGGCCAACTGAAGCGGCGTAGTCGTAAAACTTTAGCCACCCCTGCCCGTCGGGTGCGACCCATGTGTTGGGCACGCCGTAGGCGTCAGCGGTGATCAGCCCGTGCAACGACGAGGCAAAGATATGCGCGCAGGCGGCGATCTGGGCGCAGACCAGTTCGGCCGGGTTGCGCGGGTCGATCAGCACATAGGCGTCATCCGCGTCAATCAGCGCCATCAGCGCCGGATCATCGGCCAGCGTGTGGTGCGGCACGATGCCGATCACGTCGCTGGGGTCTTCCTCGGCGGGCAATACGTCGTTGACCAGCAGACCGGGATCGCCAAATTCGGTCGTTTCGATATTCAACAGAGCGGCGGTGATCGGCCCGCGCAGCAGCGCGATGTCGATGTTATCAAGGAATTTGAAGCCCGCAGGCGGGTGCAGCAGGCCACTGCCCCAGATCACCGGTTTGGCCCCGTCGCGCGGGTGATGAAAGCTGCGCCGCACCACCTGCATGAGAGACCCAAGCGCAAAGACATCCGCGGTATCCGCCTTGGCATGTTTGACGACACGCCCCGACACATGCGCCAGCAGCAGCGGGCTGAGCGCGTCGCCGAAATTCGGCTTGGCCTTCCACCAGTGCAGACGCAGGGGGGCCGTATAGGGGGCGGTATTGGTCATATGCTGTGCGTTTCAGGGCACCAATTGATGCGACGGGCGAAACGGTCGGTCTTTCTTTGATTGCGGTTGTTGACGGATGCACCCCCCGTCCGGGGGGGGCGCAATTTTACCCGACGCTGCCCTCCAACGAGATTGCGACGAGCGCCTGTGCTTCCATGGCAAATTCCATTGGCAGCGCTTGCAGTACGTCCTTGCAGAACCCGTTGACAACCAGTGCCACGGCTTCTTCCTCGTCCATCCCGCGTGAGCGGCAGTAGAACAACTGATCGTCGTCCACCTTGGAGGTCGTCGCTTCGTGCTCTACCCGGCTGCTGTTGTTCTTGACCTCGATGTAAGGCACCGTATGCGCCCCACATTCGCTGCCAATGAGCAGGCTGTCGCACTGGGTATAGTTGCGCGATTCCTTGGCTTTGGGGTGCATCGACACCAGGCCGCGATAGGTGTTCTGCGCCTTGCCCGCCGATATGCCCTTGGAGACGATGCGCGATTTGGTGCGCTTGCCCAAGTGGATCATCTTGGTGCCGGTATCGGCCTGCTGCATGTTGTTGGC